>Ga0129351_1000227_pt1 | contig 20500 bp, 22 predicted proteins | sample CPBDNA_8_FD_94423 | JGI IMG/M metagenome (GOLD analysis project Ga0129351, IMG submission 94423) | Freshwater to marine salinity gradient microbial communities from Chesapeake Bay, USA - CPBay_Sum_27_0.2_DNA | ecosystem: Environmental > Aquatic > Marine > Coastal | place: USA: Chesapeake Bay... | reverse complement strand
ATCTCTGTTGATAATCGTTTTGAGATTCCAATGTTAGAAGAGGTTGCAGCAAAATTAGAGAGAAAACAACCAGTGATTATGCGTATAAATCTAGATGTTGGAGCCGAGACGCATCCAATGGTGTTGACTTCAGGGTATGATCAGCAGTTTGGTATTTCTATTGGGTTTGCTGAAGAGGCATTACAACAGATCTATAATTCTAAGCACTTACTGTTTTCTGGAGTCCACGTCCATATTGGAAGTCAGATTAAAGACCCGGATCGTTATAAAAAAGCAATGAGTGAGTGTGCAGATTTTCTTAATGCCCATCCTGCAAGTGTGGAGAGAGAGATAGTTTTTGATGCTGGTGGTGGATTCTTTTCACCGTATGCTGGTGATGATGTAGACCATGAATTAAAAGTCTATGTGGATGCAATCCATGAAGGGATTAAAGAACACTGGAGTGGATCCTATAAAGTCATGATTGAACCAGGAAGAGCGTTAGTAAATAATCCAGGAGTTATTTTATATACTGCTGGTGCTATTAAAGATGATCGGGGTGAGAAACCATATATTTTGGTAGATGGTGGTATGTCAGATAATCCAAGACCAGCACTGTATGGAAGTGAGCATAAACTCTTTAATATCTCTGGTGGCAAAGCTGGAGAAGATGTTGTGCATGCAGTCTCTGGTAGACACTGTGAAAGTGGAGATTTATTAGTAAAAGATGCCATGTTGCCAAGCGATACTGTATCTGGAGATATTTTAATGTCTACTTCTACTGGAGCCTATACCTTTGCTATGGCAAGTAACTATAACCGTGTACCTAAATCTGGAGTTGTTGCAGTTACTAGTAGTGGTGTAGTTGAATTAGTCAATAGACAGAGTTTTCAAGATACTTTTATTAATGATATTTAAATACAAAATTTCTCCAACAATCACCTAGTAAGATAATTTTATGAAAAAGTGTTTGTCGTTACTTCTCTTATCATTTTTATTAATTTCTTGTGGTCCTTCGGAATCTGAAAAAATTCAAGCACAAAAGTGTGAATCCTTATTTGAGAATCTATATGAACAACAAAGAACTTCAAGTGATTTACTATTTCAACCTCAAGGACATCTTTCTTCATTGGTAATTGAAGTTTCCATAGCTGAAGATATTAAATCAAATAATTGCTATGAATTATTGAAAGTTGTAGATTTTGGAACTTATGGCTTTAAAAGTCTTGATGGGGACAGTCTTTATAAAAGTCTGATATGTGAACTTGGTTACAATGTTGCTTGGTATAGAGATTATAGCTCTGGAGAGGTAGATGACTTAACTGTTCCTTCAAAACACTGTCCGCTTGGAGAGTATTTTTATCAAGAAGTAAACGGTTAAACACTAATAAAAGTATTTTTTAGAATTAAAAGAAGTAGTAAAAAATTTAAGTAGAATTGCTATTTATTTCTGTAAGAGCTTGTTTAAAGTAATCTCTAAATTCTTTAATTAACACTCTTTTATTTGACCCGCCGATAGATAAAGATCTATTGATAAAAAAACTCTCGATATTATATGTTTTTAGCTATCAGACCTTGATTTATTCTTCTTCATAATTATGTGATTCAATATATTTACCTTCTGTGTCTAATATAAGGGGACGATTACCAAAAAAAGGTAACTTCGTTAAATCAAAATTATTATTCTTAAACTCATCTGAAAAAATATATTTTTGCCAAATCCACTCTCCAGATGTAAAACTTGCACCTAAAGGGCTGTCAATTTTCATCTGCATCATTGGAGAAATATAATAACTTATATCCCAATCATTGTTATCTTTTTTATTCAGCGTAAATGTGTAAAAGCATTGTGTAAATTCGTTAATTATCAATTGATCATTTTCATCGTATAATTCAGAATATTTGCTTATAAATGGGTAAATCTTAAAGGTTTTATCAGCATTGGCAATATTAGTTATTCTTGTATTCACTTCTTCATTAAATTGGTTTTCTTGTCTTTGAAAATATCGAGCCTTTAATAAAAAATATAAAACTACTAGTGCTACAGCTATATTTGCAACAGTACTACCAAGAGTATCGTGAATTAGTCCATAAAAAAGAAAAGCACCAAATAAGATCCTGACCATAAGAAATATTTTACTCAATATTTCCTTAAGAATCGAAACAAAGTTTATCTAAGTAAAAAAGGTTCCTTGTGGTTGAAACTAGAGTGAAAAAATATGATAGATTGTATTAAGAGAAACATAAAAAGAGACCAATAATGAAAGATACCATTCTTAATAATAAAAAAATAATAATTCTTACTTTGTTAGTTGGCATAGGTTTAGGTTGGTTTTTAAATAATTTTTATTACATCAATTTTTATGATGTAGATTCAGCAATAGAAAGGTTGGGACTTGATGATAGCGATGAAGGCTATCTTAGCCTTATAGAACCAAACAGTTGCACATCATCTTCCCAAGCAAATGAAAATCAAGGATGTGAAAAACTTTATGACTTTTCTGTTGATGGATGGGAAGACAATGGACAAAACTGTAATAACCAATGGATAGAAATTAATTTTGAAGAGGAATACCTAGTCGAATTTATTGTTTTACAAAATTACCAATACGAAGGACTGCTTGCACAAAAAGATAAAATTAAAGATTTAGAAATTGTCACAAGCTCTGGAGATATATTAAATTATACTTTATCAAATTCATCTGACTCTCAATGGATAGATATTAATTTAAGCACTTCAAGTCTTAGATTCAATATCCTGTCTAGTTATGAAACCATAGGTGTTGAAAATTGTCATTTAGAAAGTATTGACATTTATGGTAGAAGTTAATCTTTAATCAAGTTGTTTTAATTTATTAAATACATTTCAATTTTTGAAACTTGACAAGTATATACATTTTCTACTAGATTGTTCTGCTTATATGAATAACAAAACAAAACTAAAAAGTCAACAAAAAGTCAATATGTTATTTCAAGAACGCTTCCTTTACAAGGAAGAAGTCACAGGTTCAAATCCTGTAGCGCCCACAAGGGTTTTTCAGAAATATACCCTACAAAAAACCACTCAAGCCCACACCAAGCCCACAAATTTTCTAAAACTGTAGATACTCTTTGATAACCTCTGATAAGTTTTAGAAAGAACTAGTTTTTTAAGTAATTTAAATGAAATTGGTGTTCACAAACTAAAATAATCGTATGTTTCCTTTGCCTAACTATGAATTAAGCGGAAATATAAATTCTGCAGAGCATCTACTAAATTCTCTTTTTAATAAAGACCAGTCAAAGATTATTGCAAATTTTATAAATGAAAGCATTGATTTTGCTGAATCTATAGATCCCTCAAAGGTCTCAGTTAGTTATAGAAAAAGTAAAAAAATCATAAGAGTTAATGTAGGAAGGTTAGAAGTAGTATCTTTATCTAACAAAGGTTTGCTTATTGTTCTTGACTACTCATCTTTATTTGATGAACTTAAAGACCTGCTTAATCAGAGTTGGCAATACCCAGAAGATAAACCAACTGCTTATAGAGTATTAGAACACTCTTGTAGAGTTCGACTTGATCCTGAAAATTTATCAAATTTCTATAGTATTTTCAGAAAAGCAAATAACGATTTAATTAAAAAAGCAATTAACACAGGAGTTAATGTTTGGCTTGATTCCAACAGCAAAGAAACAAGAGATACTTTAAGAAACTTTTCGGATGGAACACAATCCGTACCAGAATTGCAATCACCCAATGAGTATCTATTTGATTTTAACGGTAAGCTATTGTGTGAAATTGATGAATTTGTCAGAAAAATATCGCAAGCTGTTCTTCCAACAGAAGATGAAAATAAAAAAGCACTGATAGAACTTCAAAATTTAAAAAATAAAGAATATGAAAAGAAAGCTCTCGATATAGCTCATAAAAATTTGAGATTGTTTAGGTCTAAATTGGTTCCTTACTTAGCTGATAACGATACATCAAAAAAAGAGCTTAAACTTGTTGCTGAAAGTCTCATTGAAGGTTTGCTTACTTCCATAAAGAATTTTGAACCAAAGCTTGAATACAAGCTATCTACTTACGCTGAATTTTCTCTTAGACAAAGAAAAACTAGAGCAACTGCCAAAATAATTCAAGGAAGAATAGATAAAGAATTTAAGACAATAATAGGAATAGGAATCATTGAAAAAGCTTTCTATGATTACAACAAAGTTCATGGTGAGTACCCAGATTATGACTCTTGGATTGAGTATTTAAAACCAACAATCAAAGAAAGAGTTAATATTGAAAAAAATAGAAAAGATAAAAAAGAAGATCTTCATCAAAAAAGACTAGGAATCAATAAACTCTACAAGAAGCTTTTTGAAACAGACGACATGCCTGAAGATACAGATTCATTACTGGAAAATGTTGAAGAGGCTATGTCCCGATTAGATGAACAAGAAGTAGACATTCTGAACTCTCGCTATGGAATTCTTAACTCTTCAAATGAGTATGGTGCGACTTTGGAATCAGTTGGTGAGCGTTACGGTCTTACAAGAGAGAGAATTAGACAAATAGAAAATATTGCAATGGATAAACTTAGATTTATCTTAAGTAATAAAGATGGTGAGAATGGGTTAATCCCGAAACATTTACTTAAAAATAAATCATTAGATTTCTTAAAAGAAATAAATATTAAATATATTCATCAATTGATAAAGCTAAGCACTCAAGAAATTACACATATCCATAAACAAAGCAAATTAGTTGTTGATGACCTTACTCAAATTGTAAGACTGTGTGGATTTGAATTAAACACTCAAAATGAAGGATATATAAATTTAGACGCTTTAAGTAATAGAACCAAAAATGTATTTATTCAAAATAACTTACTAAAGATAGAGAATCTTTTAAATATAAATGAAGAATCCTATCAATACTTTACTGGCATAGGTGAGAAATCCATTTTGGAAATTAAACAACTCGTTAAAGAGTTAAAGCTTGATAAGAATATTAACCCTATTTATAAGGAAGAAGTAGAGAAGATAGGGGTAGAGGTTTATAGTGATGAGAACTTATTAAGTCGCCTTAAGGTAGATATTTCAGAGGATCTTGCAGAAGAGCTACTTATGGGTGATATTGAATCTGTAGCAAAAGTCATAAAAGCCATTGAGAACGAGCTATACAATTAGATCATAATAAATAGATCTAAATATTAGATCTGCTTGACAAGATCTATGATATATTGTATATTGAATACATATACATAAACATGTATATCAAACTAAGACGAAAGGAGACGCAATGTCAAATATCAGTGTCGTTCTCGGCGACAAACTATCCGGGAAATTTGATGTAGCACAAGGCTATATCACCATCAAAGATCTTGTATCTAAGAAAGTAGTTGATACTTACGATCCAGAAGATAGAGATTCAGGTGGCTATCAAAGAATGGTTAGTTCTCAAAGAGTAAAAACTCTTGCAAAGAGACTATTAGATGATGACCTATATGTGCCAACTTCTATATTGGTAAACATTAGAGATTTTTCAAAAAATTCTTTGAAATCTATAAAAGGAAATCTTGCAGAATTGGATCTTGGAAAGTACAAGCTCCATGTAGTAGATGGACAACATAGAACTGGTGCTTATGAACAAGTACTAGAAGATCTTGAAGATGATGAGAAGAGCATATGGGAAAATAAATTAGTTAGTGTTGTTTTCTTATTAGGAGTAGACCAAGATGCAGAAAGAGAGTTCTTTCATGATGTGAACTCAAATGCAAAATCTATTCCAGCTTCCTACATTCAAGAGCTTATTAGCAAAATGGTATTAGCAAATCCTTCTTATTCACTCCCTGAAAAGGATAGGTGGAAAGTTGATGGTGACGCAATAATGAAGATTCTCAATGAGAAGAGTGGTATCTGGAAAAATAAAATTAAATTTCCAGGATCAAAAGTTGGTGTTATTCCTAACTCTGGATTTGTAAATACCTTAAAGCCTTTGCTTAATGACAAATGGTTTGGAAATATGTTGTCTGGTCCTGAGGAACAAGCAGAAGTGTTAATGGCATTTTGGGATGGAATTAACTTACATTTTAAAAATAGTGAAGAAAATCCATTTGAAGATACTAAGGCTTTTTCAATTCAAAAAAGAATTGGTACAGCAGTACTTCATGGCATGTTACTACCAATAAAGGAGTACATGAATGAAGATGGTTTAGCAAATGTTAACCACAAAGGGTATCTTGATCCAAAAACTTGGGAAAACTATCAAGCAAGATTCTTGTCTCTGCAGGACTATAACGGTAATAACGACCTAATTTCTGGAGTTAATTTCTGGAGAACTGGTAAAGAAGGTGCTATTGGTAAATACAGCTCTGGAGCTGGAACCAAAGACTTGATTACTAAGTTTGAAGATAGACTTAAGTCACAAAGAGCAAAGTAGTGACTGTGTTTGAATCAAAGCCTGTCTGCTCAATACATAAACAGAGTATTGAGCAGATCAAGGACGGAGTTGCTAAGTGGAGTTGTCCTAAAACAGGCTGTAAATCAAAAGAAATTGGTTATTCAAATAAATTAATTTCTGAAATTTGGATGCGCTTTTGGGACGATGAAGCTGGATTAAAAGATTTTCAAAGGTCAATTGGATTCTATGAATTATTGTTTAATACACCATCTGAGGTATTAACAAATAGTGTTAGAAAACATAAAGAAATTGAATTGATTGTTGAGGAAATAGAATTCCAGCAAAAAGATTTAATAAAAAAAGAGAAAGCTAAATTAGAAGAGATTGAAGCTCAAAAACAAAAAGCTAATTTAAACTCTGATTTTATTAAGTCTATGATCAAGAAAAATATCACATGTTCTAGTTGTGGGATAGTCCCTGCTTTTGATGGATCATGTGCTTGTTAAAAAAATAAAGAGGTCTTGCGACCTCTTTATAAACTAAAACGAAAGGACACTTAATGTTCTTTCAGTACATATATTAGCAATTTATAAGAAAATATGTAACTTTTTCTTATAAAAAGAAGTCTAATATAGTGAAAAGCCAATGAATATAAGCTTTTTTCTATTTTAGATCTAATTTTTAGATCAATTTGACAAAATAGGGATTGTCCTGTATAATGTATTTATACATTTTGGAAACACCTGTTATAGGTGTTTTTTTTATGCTTAAATTTGCATAAAATTTAGGCGTCACATATAAATGTAAATGTAGAGAGAATATCCCCTTTTAAAGGGGGTATTTTTTTATAACAACTAAAACGAAAGAAAATAGAACGAAAGGATACGAGATGAAACATAATCTCAACAAAACATACCGTTGTTCGGTTTGTTTTGCTTATTGCGACAATTTAAAGCAAGATACTTGCCTTGAATGCGTTGCATGTACTGGAAAGATCAAATATACCTCTTTAGCAGTAGCTAATGCTTCTGCTGAGTGGTTTTTTGAGAAAGATGAGCTCTCTTGGTTAGGTGCTTATGAGTGCACATTTTGTAAACAGTACCATTTGGGAAATAGTGAAATGAAACTAGCTAGTTAACAATTAGTTAGTTTCATTTTGCGAAGGCCTCTTTAAGAGGTCTTTTTTATAACAAAAACGAAAGGACATAAAATGGAAAAATTTCCAAAGACGGATTCAGAGTTTGAAGCTCTTTTTGAATTAGTCTATAAAAGAAAAATTGACGCAAGTCAGTTGAGTGAGCTTCGTAAGCAAATGATTTTTGAACAAATGAAATCAAAAAGATATGGTGCAAATTTACGACAGAAGGGTATTGAAAACTCTTTTGCTAAACCAAGAATAAAAACAAGATTATATCTTGGAAAGACATCTGGAGGTAAAAAGATTTACTTTCATGTTGAATTTAGCAGATATGGGATCAAGTGCTCTTCATCAATAGATTTGTATGAAGTTGCTAAGCAGATAGATACCTTTGAGTTTGATCAGTCTGGTGGAAGGGCTAAAAACTTTGAAGGACAGTTACCAACTAGAAGGAAGGGAAATAGTAATATATCAAAAATTACTATTGCTTGGCTTTTAGCATTTCAACATATATGTACTTTTAGAAAAGTAGGACATGTTGATTCTATTCCTTCAAAAGAACTCACAAGAGAGTTGATGTATTTGGTGATGCCTGAGGTTGAGGGCAGAAATGAAACATCAACTTTTTACGGAGTAACGTGGAGTACTGTAATCGAAGCGTGGGAACTTCCAGCAGCAGAAGATTTCTATCGATATAAAAGCTATTTTAATTCATTAGTAAAAACTGAATTAAAAGAGATGGAAATAGCTTCGGCTCAACAGATAAAACGAGAGGAAAAGGCTAGTTAGCCGACATGCGGGGTGTAAATGGCTACACCCCGCTGTTAGACTAATTAGAGAATATTATGGCTATTAGAAGTAGAAATATTTATAAACCAGATAGTGAAAAACCTTTCAAACTAAGTAGATCAAAAGTAGATAACTTTGTATCTTGCAAGCGTTGTTTTTATATTGACAGAAGGCTTGGTGTAGGACATCCACCAGGGTTTCCATTTAATATTAACTCTGCAGTTGATGAGTTATTAAAAAAAGAATTTGATCAATATAGAGAAGCTGGAAAACCACATCCATACATGGATTCTGTGAATAGGAATTTAATTCCTTACAAACATGATCAACTAGACGAATGGAGAGAGAACTTTAAAGGGGTTCAATATCTTCATGAGGAAACTAACTTGATCTTTACAGGTGCTGTTGATGATTTGTGGTTAGATACTGATTCAAATGAAGTCGTTGTTGTAGATTATAAAGCTACGGCAAAAAACTCTGAAGTAACTATTGATGCTGATTGGCAACAAGGTTATCGAAGACAGATGGACTTTTATCAGTGGCTTTTACGAAAAAATGGATTACAAGTATCAGATACTGGTTATTTTGTTTACTGCAATGGAGATAAACAAAAGCCTTCATTTGATAACAAGGTACATTTTGATGTCTCAGTGCTTGAATATAAAGGTGATGGAAGCTGGATTGAAGATACAATTGCTCAAATAAAGCAATTGTTAGATCAAGATACTGTTCCTGAGTATTCAGAAAACTGTGATTACTGTACTTATATTCAAGATATAGATTCTGTTGTGTAAGTTTTGGGCATCTTTTTTTGATGCCCAAAACTAAAATATGAGTAATGGTTAGAAAACAAAATATAAAAAACCTTAATACAGAAAAAATAGGTATAACAATTTTAAAAAGTAAGTTATCTAAATTTATCGTGCCGACAAAAGAAGAAAGATTACATATATATACAAAATTAAATATCGACTTTAAAAAATACTCAAGAAGTGTAGATGGAATTATCTTAAAAGTCCCTACAGCTTTTGATGTTAAGTCAGAACAAGATTGTTTGTTGGTCGAGATTAAAACAACAAATTCTAAGAGTGTAAAAAAGCTTCCCTATGGGGTTTTCTTTGGTTTTACACAAAATGAAGAAGACTTATTTAAAAAGCATCCTAATTACAGGTTATGTATAGTGCATACTGGGTTGAATGAATATGTGTTGTTAACTTACGAAGAATACACAGAGCTTATCCAAAATAAAAGAATTCAATATCAGATTAACTTTAAGAGTTTATAAAAATGTCTTAGTTGCGTTCTAGATTATTAATATTGAAGAAATTTAGAAATTTTGTTATATTTTTTTATTGCTTTATAAAACTCAGCCTTTTAACTTTTCTTTCCTTTTTGATAACATTTAATTATGAATCATAGATTAAAAGGATCGATATTGGGTCTAGCTTATGCAGATGCTTTAGGCGCTGGTTATGAATTCTTTAAGGGAAAAATTGGTGAGGATGAGGAAATTGACTTTTTAGAAGTTCCAAAAATAACAGCTCATAAAAAATATGAGTGGACTGATGACACAGCTATGACTTTCCTAACCTTAAAAGCAATGAAAAAAAATTCGAGTGATGAATTATTAGGTATTCGAGACTTAAAAGTTGACTATGAACTCTTGTCAGAGTTGTTTATTCAGTGGTATAAGGGTGCACCTGATAAGGGTATGCATACCTACAATGTTCTTTCTCAGACAGAAGCTTATAAAAAAGAATATTCGTACGAAAAAGGAGTCATGCAAAAGATTGCACAAGAAATTACTAATGCAAATCCAATGACTGCTGGGAATGGTGGTTTAATGAGAATAGCAGCTGGGATACTCCTTCTAAAACATACTGGTAAGGGTAATAAACCTTTTAGGGAAGAATTAAATTATGTTATGAATACTGCTTCAGAACTCAATAATCTTACACATCCACATAAGGACTCTGAAGCATGTTGTAAGATTTTTTTGTGTTTACTTATTGCAATTATCAATCAAAACAATGGAGGGTTTAATTTTGTAACTAGTACAAAAGAAGACTTTAGGAATTCTTCTGTTCAATGGTTAAATGAATTAGAAGCTGGTAAGTATGGTCGTGCTATTGGAGAAGCCTGGGAATGTGACTTAAATTCATTGAACCCAAACAGGTATGTGATTACAACATTGGCACTAGCTTTAGGAGCAATTTATCAGACTTGGGAAGAAGGAATAACTCCAAAAGAACACTACATAAACACCATCCACAAGTGCATTCGAGTAGGTGATGATACAGATACCACTTCCGCAGTTGCTGGAGCTATGGTCGGCGCAATTTATGGAGAAAAATGCTTGCCCGATAATATAGATAAAATTTATGGTTACGCTGGAGAAAAGTTTGCACATGTAACTTATGAAGATATGATAAAAACAATTGATGAACTTTTATAAATTTTATATTCCCTTATTGTCATTTTTGCTTTTGTCGTGTTCAGCAACTGAAGAAGCTAGCACAGAATCAGCAGAAACTACTTCTTCGACCACATCAATCACTATTGAATCACAAGATAATCAAGGAGATGATGACTTTGATTATGATATTGCAATTGAGAATTTTGAAAACTACTGGGAAACGCTTCTAAAAGAAGGTAATCCATTAACTTTTGAAGAGCTTGCTTTAACTTATAACCTCAATGAACTGATGAATGAAGATTTTGACTGGGATGAAGGTACAGGTGCCTATTTTTATTTAAATGAATTTACCTGTTATGAAAAAGTAAGGGGTACAGTACCTGGTGGTTATTTAGACGAAAATCATCCTATAGGGTTAACTGATCCTGAAGCTTATGATCCTAGCCTTTTTTGGGGCTTTTGTAGTAACGACTCCTCAGAAGAACTAATTTCTACCTTTGGTACTCCATTTTTTCAGGATGGAACATGGTGGACCTTTGCAAGCACAAAAGCATACTCAAATGCTCTTAAAGAATGCAAAAAGCTTTATGGAACTTGTATTTATCCTGGATCTGCTGACTTTGCCACAAGAGTAAATATAGAAATTCCTGATGATTACATTGTTGGAACTGATGGTCCATTTAATGAGTATTGGACTAATAATAAATTAAAAAACACATCTCCTTTAACAAATGAAGAACTGCAATTAAGTAATCAAATAAATCAAAACCCGATTTCAAACTTAACGCTTGAAGATGGTACAAATTGTGTAAGAAAAATTGGTGGAACTCTGACTTCTGCGAGGCTAGATGAAATAAATCCATTAGAAATAAAAGAAGAAGGTGAATGGGGTTTTCTAGCGCTTCAATCTTATTCTTGTAGTGATCAGAATCGGCCTGGAAGACTGTTTGGAGACTTCTTTTACCAAGATGGAACTTGGTGGATATTTGTAGAGCAAAGCGAGGAAGAGATAGATATTGACGACCCATGGGAGAGGATGTCATTAAATGTTTGGAAATTTGCTACTAGAACAAATTTAGGTTCTGACATATTTGAAGGCAATTACACTTGTAGAGCTGATGCGGATTATATTGAAGCAATGTATGACCTTGGTAAGTTAGATAGATACAACCACTATAAAGACAAAGAAATTGATTACTCTCAACCAACTACACTCGAAGATCTAAACTCTAGAATTGAATTGTTACAAAATATTAAAGACCATTATGAATCAGCTATTGATCTACGAGTTGGCTACAGAATGGCAGACGAGAACAACTTAGATCTTGAAAACTCATACATTGATGCAGTGCTTTATGGTTTATATGTAAATATCCAAGACAGTATTTATGCTTATGCTCGAATGGCTGATTACTTAGAGGAAAATGGTCCATTTGCAACTAATGCAGATGAAACAAATTGGTGGAGGTACAACTCACAGTATTCTGCAGTTGATTGGAGAAAAACAGATGAGTCTGTTGAATTTATAAGGAGTAAATTAGAACCAGGAGATGATTATGGAAACCACATAGTAGAAGGTTATTCAGAGCCATCTACCCCTTGGATTCTAAGTGATGATTATCCAAGAAATACTTTAAGAGAAAAGTGTGAAAATTAATATTAAATTTGTCTTACTCAATTATTAAATTAAAATTAAATCAAGCATCAGGAGTGAATAAGAAATTATTCTGCCAACCTGCTTAGAGGAAAGTAAGGTGGAGTAGGATGTGGTCTTAATGACAATTAAGTTCCTCATCAAAACGAGCTGATGTGGCTCGTTTTTTTTATTTACTTCTGATTTATGAGGGAGTAAATATATGTATGAAAATATTGATAAGGCGTGTCTTCTAAAGTTTAAATTTAATACAAATAATGAATTAGATTTTTGGAGATTGAACTTTGAGTATATTGAGTCTGAAGGGATAACTTTATATCCTTGGCTTAACCAATTCCCAGAACCTGTCTTTCCTAAAAAAATAAGACCACTTGGCATGAAAGGTTTAGGCTATGAAATATCTTTATTGGATTATAAAGTAGAAATTAGTTCGTCAGGACCTAGGCCAAATAGATGGCATATTTATTACAACAATTATTCGGAACATGCCATCAATTCGTTAAAGAACTTAAGCTTTGAACACCCTAAAAATATGCTCGGGTATTTGAAGTTAGTAGAAACAGATTTAGTTACAGGTGTAAAGTCTATTGGTGGCTCTAGCTATTGGAGATGTGGTGTAAGGTTAAATTGTATTTATCTTGAATTGAGTAACGAGAGTTGGATATATATCCAAAACGATCATCCAATCATAACTAATGAAATAGATTTAAGCAGGGTCAATTGTGTTTATGACTGTAAAGATATAAAAAAATGTAGTGAAATCTATTACAAATGTAATGGAAGATTTGAGTGGATTAGGATAACACCCGACAAATTGGATATAACCATAGATAAATGGGTTGATTTTTGGGGAATGACCGACTTATGGAATTTAAAAAAGAAAGATGAATTGCTAAAGCAGAAACTAGAAAAGTAATTATGTCAGTACACGCAAATGGCTTAATGAGAAAAGCACATAGACAAATGAAAGAAAACTTTAAAGAAACTGAAATATACGAAACAAATATTCAAAGACAAAAAAGAGAATCTAAGTTAGAAAACCAACAAGAAACAAGGAGGAGTCATGAAGAATGATTTGTATTCAAGATTATATATAGACGCCCACTTGTGTAAACCAGAGTGTGGAGATCTTGGGCAAATAAACCCTGAAACTGGAAAAGGAATTGTTTATTTAGCAGCTTTTAGGGGTCCATGGATAGCAGCAATATTTCTCCAATCAAAAGGTTATGAAATTATTACTGATGAAACATGTAATCAATGCGGAGATAAAGTGCAGATAATTAGAAATCTCTCTGAATTTGAGCGAAGGAAATGCAGAGATTGTAAGGATTATTTTTATATTGAAACTGTTGATTGGTCTACCTACTCATTCACAATCGTAGATAATGAGCTTGTAAGAGATAGGTACTATTATCAATGCCCTACACATTATGGACCTCAAGACAAGAGTATGATGTTTGTATGAAAAGAAAAAATAAAATTGTTCTCACTTCATTAGCCTCACTTGTAGTTGGTGCTGTCGCACTGTATGCATTCTCACTTCATGAATCTTTTTCAGAGTACGACGATGCTTTCTTATATATTGAAGGGAAAGAAGATATTGTATTGACTCAAAACGAGTTTGAAAAAACCTCAAGAGTTCTAGAAAAATGGCAGTGGGGAGATAAATATACACCAGAAGATGAAAATTTTAGAATTATATCGATCGATGGATATGAGTGCGTAAAAGTTTGGACCTCTATGCCAAGAGCTCTTCTAAATAGCACTCATCCACTTGAACAATATGTTGGTAGTGACTTTATTTATGATTCACAGAATTTTTCAACTTACAATTGTATGAAAAATCTAGATTTAAATAACTTTGATGGTGAATTTTATTTATATGGACAACCATTTTTTTATGATGATAAGTGGTGGTTGTACAAGCCTTTTGAACCTAGAAGAAGGTTAATAGCATTTGTTTGTTCAGATGAGTGCTTCACTTCCTGGCAAGACTTTGCAAAACCTGAACCTATTCTCAAAAGTGATCCAATCTATTTAGAAAAATAAAAAGTCACTAAAAAGTCACCAGAGAAGAAAAATTTCGCTATAAATTTACATTTACTGGCCTAATTTTATTGGGCCTATAGCTCAGCCTGGTTAGAGCGCATCCCTGATAAGGATGAGGTCGTTAGTTCAAATCTAACTAGGCCCACTGTATTTTTCAGAAATTGATTTCAAAAAGTCACTAAAAAGTCACTATTTTATTTCAAGAGCGCTTTCCTTACAAGGAAGAAGTCACAGGTTCAAATCCTGTAGCGCCCACAAGGGTTTTTCAGGAATCTTTACATATATATATAGTAAAAAGACACACAAAAGACACACATTTTTTTTACAATTAAATTATGAATTTGCGTTCGTTCTTCGTGATACCTGGATATACATTCTTTTATTGGGGCTTTACTTTAAAAAAAGAAAACTATAAAGACTTCATTGATTATTTTGGTCTAAAGGAAGATAACTTATTTGAGTCCATAACATTAGAAATAAATAGAAAAAAATATAATGCAAAGATTCGAATTGCAAGACAAAATAATCAAGGAAAAGGGAAGAACAGGTCAGATGTTCAATACCCTATTAGAGATGTTGTCCAAATATTTTATGATAGAGAAAGAGATACCCTCAAAGCCCTGAGAAAACTAGCAATCTACAGCTATGCAACAACAATTGATAAATCAAAACCAAAGTTAAAGGAACTTTTAGAATTTGTTCACACGGGTGATAACAACTTTAAAGTAAAAATTATTTCTAAACAAGAAACAGAATTTGACGCAATGTTTAATTTCTTGGAGGATAAGAACTTATTTGCTTTTTGGCAGGATGAAAATACAAATAAAAAAAGTAGAGATAAATTGTTTGTAGATTATTCAACTAAATGGTTGGACAAAAAAGAATTAATTAATTACAAAAGTAGAACAAATGTAATTTATATACTGCACAATTCAAAAGAAAACCAAATTTATGTTGGCAAAGCAAATATTTTTGGCAATAGAGTTAAAGAAAATTCAAGTCGTGTTGCAATGGATACTTTTGATAAATTTATGTATTTTGAAATGCACCCTGACTACAGTTTTATGCTTGATAATCTTGAAACATTTTCCATAAGATTTTTAGCAAGTATGTTTGAAAATTATTTAAATGTAGATGGTCTTAATCTTGAGTCAATGAAGCTTGTTAATAAACAGCTAAAGAATAAATAATTATGGATAATTTAGAAACAATATTTTTAGATCAAATTAAAAATCTAGATTTCGACTTGAGAAAAGAAAATAATGACAGATGGAGTAAAAAAGGAAGATGGTTTGATCAAAAAGTTGTCCCCTCTATTGTTGCTTTTATTTCTGAATGTATCCTTAAGCTGGATGATGATAAAATAAACAGTTTTTCTGGGAAAGATATAGAAAATAGCAATTTCTTTCAGTATGAACTAGAAAATTTTTTTGGCAAACCTCCTGCTGAGAAAACACCTCGTGAGGTAGATAAATTTATAGGACAACCTCTAAGGGTCTTATCAGCAACAAAGTTGCTTAATGCTGATCACTCAAGTATTCCTTATGTTTATTCAATAAAAGAAAAAAAAGTTTTAGAAAAACTGACCGAGTCACCTAGAAACACTCATCTCTTTTTAACCATATATATAGAAAAAGTTCTTAAAGATTCTGGTTTTTATAATGAAATAGAAATATTTTTTGATGAGGTTATAAAAGGAAATTTAGAACATTCTGTTTACAAAAACTTACTAAACAAATATAAAGAATTTATAAAATCAGAGACAGATATACAAAAAGAATTAGAACCTGCAAGAATTTTTCCTAAAGTGTTAAACCATATAGCTCTTAAAAGAAATCTTTATGGTAGTCAAAGAGGAGGTGTGAGTAAATACCCTATATCTATGAATTTACTTATGTATTCTGCTGATAATCCTCAGGACTCTGGAAAAGATAAAAGGATTTCTCGTGCAGAGTACAGATTAGAAGTTCCTGTAACTTCAAAAACACAAATAACCAAAGCAAAAGATGATGTTAAAAAATACCACAATTACACAACTGAAGTTGCTGAGGGGAATGAAATTAATGTTAGAGCTACACAAGGAGCTCATATTTTAAGTGAAAAAGACTATCCAGAATTTAGTATGTACAGAGAAAACATTATTACATTAACTCCAAATCAGCACTTTCTTGAGTCTCACCCTAACAATAACACGAGAGTTACAGATGCAAATTTCCAAAAAAAATGTTTGTTGTACAAACTAAAAAGTATTAAAAAAAGTTATGAAATTATTGACTATTTTTATGACATCAACTCATTCATAATGATTGTAAATACTTTATATGAGAATATTTTAACTGAACCAATTAAATTTAATGAGGATATTTCTACAATAGAAAAAATAATTGAGTCAATCGATATTGCTAAATAGCAATTTTGATCGATTTTCTTTAGGCATTTTTTTTATATTAATTATTTCTTTTGGTATTGCGAAGTAAAATATTGTGTTTGAGTCAACATTTAAGGATCTTGTTGAATAGTTTCTCGCAATTCTATAAAAATAGAAAAAATTTAAACTATTAATAAACTCTATGTCTTGTTTACTTATTGGAGTTCTATCTTTTGTTGAAATTATTGCTGCAGAACCATCAACAACAGTATTTTTAGGAAGATTGGCAACTCGTGGATAGTAGGTAAGGTTTGGCGTAACATAAAAGTTTTTTTTACTTAGATAGCTAAGTATGAAATTATCAATTTGATCTTTTTCAATTGAAATTGTCTCATTTTCAAAATTAATCTTTCCATATTCTATATTTCTTGATTTAATCACTTTATATTGTCCACTATTTGAATAATTCTTTGAAGTAAGTCGTCTATCTCTCATTACTGTGAACTGATTGAAATCTACTTTTTTAATGTAAGAATCAAAATAACTATTTCTGTATATTAACCATGTGGGAAAATCGTCATCGATTATATAGCTCTGCTTTTTGAAATCTATTTTTTGCAAAGGATAAGACTCAATTTCAACAAATTGAAAATTTTTATTCCTTACATGAAGTGAGATTGTCTCTACTTTCACCCCTTTAAATCCGAACTCACCATAATCAGTTATTTTAAATATTTTTTTATTTCTTAATTTATCTCTATCTTCTAAAAATGTTTTAGATTCAAGCAAGGCCTTTGGTGATATAAATGAAACATTTTTACCAATAAGTAGGGCTTTTGTTAGAAAAAAGGAATATATATTTTTTGCATAACTGTTGATAAATGGTTCTTCATAACGATAGATATCAATCTGATCTTTTCTCAAATTTTCAAAAGGAGGGTTGCCTATAACCAGATCATAGTTTTTTTTATTTTTGAATAAAACAAAGTCTTCATTAATAAAGTTAATTTTGAAGTTATTAGGAATCTTAATTTTAAGAAGAAGAGATTTTAAAGTTTTTAATGATTCCGTATCTATATCAATCACATCTAGAAAAACTTCATGTTTGTTGTATTTTTGAAACAAAGAAGGCAGGAAATTCCCAACACCGACTGATGGCTCTAGTATGTGGGTTATGCCTTTATTTTTAAATTCAGGTGCGCTGTTTACAACATTAAAACTCAGTTCTTGATTTGTGTAGTAAGCAGCATTATTAAGTCTTTGAGAATTTGCTAGTTCTGCAATTTTTGAGAGTTCTACAAATGGAAGTTTTGATTCTTTTATAAAATTTTGTAACTCTTCATGAATATGTAGTTTTTTATTATTTATAATTTTCTTAATTTCAGATTCTTTTAAAAAATCATAATTTTCAATTGCATATATCTTTTTGGCAATTGATTTAAATACTTGTGTAGGTACTGCTTCACCAAGACATTGCCTAATGTTGATTTCATTTTCCTTTAAGAACTTCTCTTTATCTATTTTGGATAAATCGTTAAGTTTTGAAAGAGGAATCTCTGACCACTTAAACGATTTAGGTATTGAAAGGAACCTCATTAATTCTCTAATACTAAAAACTCTTGGGTCTTTTGGGTGAATTGTATTTTGACTTGCTAAAATATCATTTCTTGTATGAACACATGGAGCTAATTTATTCCACTCCGTTCTTCTATATTTATCACCATTCTTATTTTGATTCTTCTTATAAACACCATTGATAATCTGGTGTGGTATTTTTTTCTTTTCTTTATTTTCAAAAGCTGACTGACCCTCTTTTAAGTCAACAACCCATTCATACATGTGTTCTTTATATGGTTTAAAAGAATGAAATATATCGTCTTTACTGATTTCACCCATCTTTTTTAAACTTGGTAAATCACCAATAAGTTCTTTTAAGGTAGGTGCAGAAGTTTTATCTGGAAAAATATCTACTGGACTGATGTCAATGTTGTATTTCTTCTTAACCCCAACTACCAAAGTTCTCGGTCTGCTTGAGTTACTTCCGTAATCTGCAAAGTTAACAACTTTGGAAAAGTAATTATATTTATTCCCTAAATTCGTATTTATAGCTTCTCCTATGGGTCTATCTAATCCATCGTTGTCTGTACATAATGTTTTTAAAAAGCTTCCAACATTTTCAAAAATAAAATAGTTTGGCTCTAAGTCATGAATTAAATTTATTGAATCCATTATGAGTGAGTTTCTTACAATCTCATCATCCTTTTTCTTATGATTTGCCACAGACATACCTTGACATGGAGGTGTTGCAATCAAAACATCTATGCAGTCTCTCCTATTTTCAGTAGTCCATTTTTCGACAAGCAGCATGATTTTGTCTTTAGTATCTTGAAGACTCATATCGCCATTAATATAAGCTTCATCGTTAATTGCAACCTTATTAATTTTCTGAATTTTTAATCTTCTATCAATTATTTCTGTAGTTGCAACACACTCAAAATTATGTTGTTTAAACCCGTAACAACCAACACCAGCACTGCTGAATAACGATACATAACCTAACTTTTTCATAAATAATTCTTTTTATCGAAGGTTAGCATATATTAACTTTATAAATAAATATTTAAAAAAATTCTGTCTAAACATAAGCCAACCCTCTACAGCTAGAACAGTATTTAATATTCTTTTTTTCTTTAAGAAATAAATTCTCACAGTACCGAGTTTTGCAACTTGTAGCTTCATATTTGTAACAAATAAAATCTGAACACCGCTCATCACATGTGTGTACTTTATCGTCTAAAGCATCAATCAACATATCTAGTTCGTGATCTGTTATTAAACTAAAAGGTTTCTTTGTTCTAAGGTTATAACTTGCTCGCCAATCAAGTGAGTATTTGTAGCCATCATAACAACCAAAACACATACCTCTGCAGTCTTCATAACACACTTCAGGACCCTCATCAAAAGGTTCAATCAATGAGGCAATAGATAATACTTTATCAAAATTATTATTTGTTTTGAGGTGTTTCCAGGTTTCTTCTTCAAGAATCTCTTTAATTGCTAGTTGAATTCTTGTCTCTACCTTAACCATTACACTTTCATTTTAAGAATTTAGTAAGACAGTATTAGTCTGATATGTCTTCTCCAATATCATATTTACCAAAAATTATTAGGTTTGATAACACAACATTTATAAAATACTCTCTTGCTTCACGATCTAATTCTTTTTCTACTTGAACACATTTAATAATGTTATGAACCATCCCTATTACTCTTGGATTGTGTAACTCCCACATGTTTGATTGTTTACAGATGGCTTTAATAAATTCTAAATATCTAACCATTAAGAACCTAAGTAAATTTTTTCTCTAGTGATGAGAAAGACGACTCTTTTCTTGAATCCTTCATTTCTACAAGCTGCAGTAAATATTGGTTCACCATCATCACCCACTCTTTTTAGAAGTTCTTCTACTAAGTCTTCACTATTTACTTTCCACAGTTCAGATTCATATCTGTACTTCATATGTTTTTTTGCTTCACCAACAGCTCTCTTCATCTGTCTAAAGTACCTATCAATTTGATTTTTTATTTGATCTCGTTCGACTTCAACTTTTCTAATTTGTTTTTGTAATTTCAAATTCTCGTAAAAGAATCCAAAACCAATACTTGTTCCAATCAGAATTGGCAACAGTTGTTCCATAGAGTATCTCCTTTGTATGATTTATTAATTTCTGTGGTCT
>Ga0129351_1000221_pt1 | contig 20741 bp, 37 predicted proteins | sample CPBDNA_8_FD_94423 | JGI IMG/M metagenome (GOLD analysis project Ga0129351, IMG submission 94423) | Freshwater to marine salinity gradient microbial communities from Chesapeake Bay, USA - CPBay_Sum_27_0.2_DNA | ecosystem: Environmental > Aquatic > Marine > Coastal | place: USA: Chesapeake Bay... | reverse complement strand
TGTTAATATGGAATATTTATATAATCTTTTATCTTGAGCATCTACTGCACTTAATTTTCCTAATACTGTAGTATTAACATCTAAACTACCAGTACCTAAAATAATAAGCCAATTACTTGCATTATCAAAAGTAGGGTCACCAGATATTTCATTTCCTAATTCTTCACCTGTTGCAGGTTGTACTACTCCATTACTTGCACTATCAAGAGACTGCCACATAACTAAACTTGTTTTTTCTACACCCTTTAGTTGGCTATAGGATTTGTTCATTATGGATTGGATTTCTTCTGGAGATAGTTCTCGTGTCCACATAGCAAGATTTGCCATACTAAATGTTGCTCCTGAACTTGAAGAACCAATAGTATTTAATGCAAAAGTATGTGTACTTGTACTTGTACCACTTGCAACTGCATTTAAATATGTTTTAATATTTCCATCAACATCTCTCGTAAATACAATATGACACCATGTATTATGAGGAGTGTTGCTTATTATTGCTTTATATGCTCCATTAATTCTAATAGTAACTTGTCCATTAGTATCTTTTACTAAAATATCATTAGATGAACCACCTGTGCTATCTTTTAAAATTAATTTATAATCAGTTTCAGTATCGCCTTTAAACCAAAACCCAACAGTAAAAGCATCAGCAAAAGTTATTTTAGAAAATGAAATATAATCACTACCATCGAAATCTGTTGAGCCTTCTGATGGGAACTTTAGCGTGTCTGACTTATTAGATTTGAAGTCGAGGTATAGTTTAAGGTTGTCCTTAACAAAGGTTAAAAGGGATGCACCACCCTTGACTAAACTACTAGATAATCCTAGCATGTTAGCCTAGATATGCTACAACTGATCCACTAGCTAATGTGAATGCAGTCCATCTACCAAATACTGTAACTCCTTGTGGAAATGTATTAGAAGAATCTATTGCATCTCCATTGCCACCTGCTGTACCCATATAAGAACTATCTGCTGGTGTTAGTGTTGTAAAGGTTGAGTCCTCTAAAAATTGTATAGCTACTATTTTCTTTCCTGTGATAGCAGAAGTGCCATCCTCAAATAGGCAACCGCCTTGCCCTAGTGCTACATTGTTTGATTCTAATACTGAAAAGTGTCTCTTTGACATTTAATCTCCTTGTGTTCTCATCACTTACCGCCCAAGATCACTTGGCATAGTGAAATTATGTGGGGGCAGACTATCCACCCCCACGATTATTACTAACTGATTATTTACGAATCAGCGTTTGTGAATATATGTCCACGAGTTGAGTGGATTAATGCACAACCATAGATAGCATCTGCTACTACTTTAGTACCAAGATAATCTATGTCGTATTCACTCTGCATTCTAATGTCCTGTTGCATTGCAAAACCAACTGTAGTTTTGTGGAAAATTACACCAGCTACATCACTAGCTCCATTTTCAAGAGCATTAGACATAAGAACAGGCATACCATATGCTTTTTCAACAACTCCAGAAAGCATACCGCCATTTGCTTGACCAGTAGAGTCAAACCTAACAAGTCTATCTTCATTTAATAAATCAGCATAGATTGTTGGATTTACAGCAAGAATTAACTCACCGTCTCTATAATCAAGGTCAGCTTCGCCTAAAGATGCTAATGCACCTTGTAATTCAGATGCTGAGATAACATTATCATTTGATAAGTTAGTATCAGCACTTGCACCGTTATTAACAGTAATCAACTTACTAGCAATATGAGCATCAATCTCTTTAGCTAGGGCATATCCAAAAGCCTGAGAATATTTCTCAACCATACCAGGATTTGCCTGTATGACTGCTATATCTTCAAATAATTTTGAGACATATTTATGTTGATTAATTGTAATATCAGATGTTGCACCAGCATCAGTATCATACTTAATTGCTGTGTTTTCTGATTTTGTTTCAACTCCAGTTTCAGAAAGCATTGGTACATGTATAACATCACCTTTACCACTAACTAATTCACTAAAGTCGTCTACTAATGGTCTAAAAACCAATTTTCTTTGCAGATAATCATACACATATTCACTCCACAGCTCTGGAATAAATACATCTACTTCTGTATCACCTGTAATACCGTTTGGTAGGGTAGCATAAGCCATTTATTTTACCTCTTGTAAGATTCTAATATTTGACTCCAATTACGCTTTTTCTCATCCATGCTCATTTCAGTAACTTTCCCTAGTTTTTCTGTAGGTACAGTTCCTTTCCTATCTGGTGGGTTTTCTTTTTTAACAGCAAACTCATCCACGATACTTAGCAATGTTTGAGTGTCCACATTGGAGAATTTTTCTCGTTTATCTTCGGGAAGTCTAGAAAAAGCATCTTCACGCAACCTTGTATCCATAGCATCCCACTTTTCTTTATATGGTTTGTAAGATTCAAGTTCTTTAACAAGTTCAGTATTAAGTTCTTGCCACTTTTCTTGTTCATGCAGTTCAGCTTTCTTTTGATCTTCCTGACTTTGTTTAAAGGCTTCCATTTGTTCACGAAGTTTATTTCTTTCAGATATAACTTCATTAAGCCTTGATATTGGTACATTGTTTTCGACTTGTGTGTCGGTTTCCTTTTTTACATCTGGTTCGATGGTCTTTTCTTCAGACATTTTTACCTCTTTAGTGAGTTAGTTGAAATTGCAAGAATTACTCTTGCATTAATATATGGTATAATGTAAGTTATGAAAGTAATCTAATGCAAGAAAAAAATTACGAATTTAAGAAAAAATGGTTTGATTACTTAGGATACAAACCACATCAAGGGCAAGTAGCACTACATTTCCCAGAAAAACAGGATGCGAGATTTCAAGTCGTAGTATGTGGGAGAAGGTTTGGTAAGACTTGGGCTAGTGCTATGGAGGCTACTTATGTAGCATCTCAACCAAATAAGCGTATATGGGTTGTTGGGATGTCTTACAAGAAAGCGAGATTAATATTTCGTGAGATTTGGCAACGCATGGTTATTGGACATCCAGAAGATGTTGATAAAGCATCAGAAAAAGATATGTACATTCGTTTTAAATGGGGTACAGTAGTTGAAGGTATGTCAGCAGATAATCCATCAAGTCTTGTGGGAGAAGGTCTTGACCTACTCGTAATTGATGAGGTTGCTAAGATGAATAAAAAGATTTGGGATATGTATTTATCTCCTACTGTAGCAGGTAGAAAAGGAAAAGTTATTTTTATAACTACCCCAGAAGGTAGAAATTGGATATATGATTTGTTTAAATTAGGTAGAGACGATCCTATGTGGGAAAGTCATACTGCTCCATCTTGGGTAAATGAGCATGAGTTTCCATTGGGAATCGAAGATCCTGCTATAATAGAGAGAAAAAGAAACATGTCAAGAGAGTTGTTTGGACAAGAATTTGGTGCAGAGTTTTCTGTATTTGAGGGTAAAGTTTGGGATTTTAATAGAGATTTAGATGTTGGCGATTATAAGTACGATCCTAATTTGCCTACTTATTGTAGTATTGACTTTGGATACAGGCAACCTGCTGTTTTATTTCTTCAGACACAATATGATGGAGGTACAGAACATATTAGAATATTTGATACGATACTTCACAAACAAAATATCAAAACCGAAGATTTAATTAAAATGATAAAAACTAAAGGTTATCCTATTCTTTCATACTACGGTGATCCTGCTGGAAGTAATGTGCAAGGACAAAGTGGAGCTGGGGATATGGAGATATTTAGAAGAAGTGGTATTAGAATACTATCTGCAAGAGATAGGGTAAGTAGAAATTTAGTAGCAAGTATAGCACATACCAGAGGATTCTTTGAAAGTGCTGATGGATTAAGAAGAGTACATGTAGACAGAAGATGTACTGAAATGATAGAGGACTTTGAGGAGTATAGATACCCCGAAAGTCAAGATGGTAAACCAATTAAAGAAGAACCATTAAAGGATGGTTTCCACGATCACGGAAACGATGCTTTTAGGTATTTTATAATTAACAGATTCCCAATGAGAAATAAGGAAATGAAAAGGATACAAAGATGACAAAACAGATGATAAAAGAAAAATTATTAGAAACAAAACTAATGATGGCTCATCAAAGACGGAAGGAGATAAGAAAACATTTAGATTATTACTCTGGTGTTTCTACGGAACAATACATTGACCATTATTTTAATGGCGATGCTTTTAGTGAAATCCCCCCAACTCTTACAAACTTTACAAGAAAATTTATTAATAAAATTAGCAGAATATACAGTTTAGGTGCTAAAAGAACAGCAGGAGGAAACTCTGAGAAGTATAATGAGCTTATTCCTACTAAAGATGTTCGTATGAAACACTCTGAGAGAATGACTAGGCTATTAGGAACTGTTGCTAATAGAGTTTATTGGATGGATGGAGTTTTTGATTATAGACCTATTTATTATTTTGAAACATACTTTGGTGATAATCCTTTTGAGCCAAATGCTATTGTCTATCCTTTATTGAATAGCACATCTGATTTGTCTAATACAGAGGCTTTACAGTGGGAGTATTGGGATGCTGAAAAGTACGGAGTTATGGATGAAGATGGCAATATGATGTCTGAGTCTGCAAATCCATATGGTATAATTCCTTTTGTATTTACCCATAGGGAAGATCAAATAGACTCATTTTTTGTTGAAGGAGCATCTGATATTGTAAACTGCAATGAGCAAGTTAATATTGCCTTAACTGAAATGAATCTTGGTATGAGGTTTAATATGTTTGGACAACCGTGGGTAACAGGTTTAAATGCTGACCAAAGCATGTTAAGAGCTGGTTCTAATACTATCCTCGATATGGGAGAAGAAGGGGCTTACAATATTACTAGCCCACAAGGAAATATCGATGAGGCAATAAACAATATTAAGTTTCAAATGGAATTAGTTGCTACCAATAATCATTTGTGGATTACTTGGGCAGAATCTGGTGGTGAAGTTCCTAGTGGTATTTCTCTTATGATTAAAGATATGGAGAGAAAAGAAGATTATTATGATGACATTGCTCTTTGGAGAATGTATGAAAAGCAATTCTATGATGTTGAAAGAACTATTGCTGGTTATAACGGTGTTAGTTTGCCAGAAGAATTTGGTGTAGACTTTGAAGAAGTAGAGTATCCAAAGACTATCCAAGATCAGATATTAAAAGATGAATTTGATATTAAGAATAATCTTATTACTAGAGCAAAGATAATGGTTCGTGATAACAAAGACCTGACAGTAAGTCAAGCACAAGCTATTATAGACGAGAATAGAAGTATTAATGAGCAAGAAAATCCTGTAGATGAAATTAAAGATAACAACTAATTTTAGTTTTAGTAAACTGGCTAATAATTTACCAGAGCTTTTAAGAAAGTATTCTGTTGATTATGCTGTTGGGGCAGAAAAAGGTACTAAAGAGAATATTAATAACTCCGTAAGCACAAAAGGAAAAAGATTAACATCTTACACAGCAAGAAAAGAAGGTAGAAAGCCTCTCATTAGTTCTGGGAAAATGCTTAACAGTGTAAAGTCAAAGCAAGGTGAATTAGCTATACTTGAATATGGATACAAACATAATCAAGGAGAATGGGCTAATGTCAGAAAAGAGACAGATGTAAAAGACTTTATTGGGGCAACAAAAAATTATCAAAAAGAAGTTGATAAAAAGTTTATAGATAATATAAACAAAGCTCTTAAAAAATAAGTTATTGTATTAAATTGGTTATTATCCATAGATTAATAAATGGATAATGAATTATTAAGGCTACTAATTGACTATATGGTTCAAAGAGAATCAGATATAGTAGACTTAAACAAAAAAATACTTGAATTAGAAGATTTGATGGTTATAAACAATAACCTATTAGGATTTTTAAGTCAAATTATCGCTCCCTATCAAAAAACACAAGAAAATGCCATAGATAAAGAAATACAAACCTATTTATCTAAGTATTCTATAGAAAATGAGTCTTGGGGTAAATCATAATGAACGATTTTGGGTTTTTAAAGTGTATTTGTCTTAAATGCCATTGGGTTTGGGAAGTATTATCTATCGAACCAGATAGAAATCAAGAATGTCCAGAATGTAAGTCATTTGACACTAGAAGTTTTCTAAAGGACTTTGATATTTAATGCTTTTTCTCGTTTTTTTATTTTTTCCTGCCATTCTTTTCGCTGTCTAGGTGTCTGTCTACCCTTATTAGGTAGAGGAATATTAACAGCCTCTGCTCTTTCTCTCCATCTACGAGCCTCTCGTCTTTTTTTATTTTTCTTTTCTCTTTTTTTCTCTTCTAGTTTTATTTTTAAAGGATTTTCTGGAACTATTGGTCGTTGTGGTAATACCTCAATGTCCTCAATTACCTCAGCCTCTTCTGGAATTTGTGTATTTAAGAACTTTTCAAAAGGACTTTGATGATTATTTACTTCTACTCGTTTTATAAGTTTACCAGAATGTTCTAATACAAGTCTACCAGCTTGAACATTACCAGCCTCAGCCTCACGAACCATACTATTTAAAACATTAGGCAATCTCGCACCAAATGTAACCATATATTTCTGATAATAAACTTCTACGAACTCTGGATCTTTAAACCAATTCCGTATCGTATTTGTCGTAACTCCAGCTTTATCTGCAACAGCCTGTATTGAGGACTCTGGAGAACTAACTAACATATCTATAGCGATAGATTTCTCTGGTTTCCACTTAACTGGAAGGGTAACGCTCATAATAAAATCCTTATTTTATGGTATATTCTACGGACTTTAATTTTTTTATACAAGATATTTCATCTGAATCCTAATAAGGCACAAATGCTACTATACAATACATAAGATAAAAGCGTAGCTTTTATTAGGACTTTCTTTTGAAAACTTTTTTATAAGATGGGGCTAAGTGTTTGTTATATAACATTTTATGGGGAATGCGGACTAACGCCAACCCCTAAATTTACATACGCCTATGGGTACTTGTCAAGTATTATTTAAAAAAAGTTGGGCAAAATCTAAAGTTTACGGAGTTTTAGGCACAATACCAAATAAAAAATAAAAAAAGATTTTACTTGACATTGTGGGTGGTGTGAACGTATGCAAATTAAAATCCAAAATAGATAAAAGTTTTGTTAGGAATTGTCCTAATTGTTTTGTATGTACTACTAATAGATCTAATATACAAGGTTTAAATTAATGCCTAATTGGATGCAGGTTAAATTCAGCCATATTTTACCGAGGATCTTAGCCGTATTTGGTATCTAAAACAGTGTAAAAAAGTTTTTTAATACCAAACTACAACTACTTAAAAAAGCTCCATAAATAGCCATTTAGACCGCTCTAAAAGCTTTTTGAGAAATGCAAGGAAAAAATTAATTTGGGATCATTTTTTTAACAAAAAATAAAAAATTATAGAATTTTTTTACTCATATATAAGGTATACAAAAAAAAGTTAAGACTTAACAAAAAAAGCTATTGACATTTGAAAATATTGATTAAATTAAAACGTTAATTTTAATTAGAATAAGGATAAAACATAAAATGAGTAAATTAAATACAGTTAACTTTTTAGATGGTGCAGATAAGCCAAGTGTTAAAGATGTCCAAGATATGATAAATAAAGGAATGAACGCTGTTAAGCAGGATTCACATTTTACAGATATCTTAAAAAGAGATCTTATTAACATGAATGCTGAAACAGGGGAAACAGTTCTCACCAGTGAATTAAATAAGATCTTTACAGATGGGACTAAACTACAGCAGGAACGCTGTAAGAAGTGGATCAAAACAAGACTTCAAACATTGATTAAGGAAAAAAGCGTTCAAGTTTCTATTTTAGATAAAGATAAAAAAGTTAAGAAATTGACAATTAAAAAAGTTAATCTGCCTATGCTTAATGCAGATAGTAAATGTTTAATGAATTTCACTGATAAGGATCTAGGACAGTTTAGAGTAGTAATTGAAGAGAAAAAAACAGAAGTAAAAGAGTTCGAAGAGGAATTGCGGAAACTAATGGATAAACATGAAAAATTTGCTAATGATCTAATTGAATTTATTCAGGTAGATTTAAGTAATGAGCAAATAATAAACGAACTAAAATAACTAAATTAGGCGGGGTTAATAGCCCCGCCATAACTCATAAAGGCAGGATATGAATTACAAAACTATTAAAAGATCAGAAGAATATTTAAACGACAAAAATTGTTGTACTGTTGTTGCTAGTTCCATTGCTTTTGATATTCCATTCAAAAAAATGCAGGATCTATTTTTTAAGCATGGCAGAAAAAGAAATAAGGGTTATTGGATGAGCTCAATAATTTTTGAACTTGCCAAAAAATTTAATTACAAAGTTGATTGTTTTGAAAAAAAGATTTTAAAAAGAACATATAATTTAAAAACTGGATCTTATAACAAAACTTATATTTGGGCTCAAACTCATAAGGATAATAAAGAATTAAAATATAATGAACAGCCTACAGTTCAAGGTCTGCCAACAGATTTAACCGTCAACAACTGTTTAGATTATTTATCTACAGGTAATTTTATTATGTCAGTCAGTGGGCATGTAGCCTGTATCAAAAATGGATCTGTTGAAGATTGGAGCAACGGCAAAAAATTAAGAGCTCAAAAATTATACAGGATCAAAAAAAGTTAAGACTTAAATATTTATTGACATTGAATAAAGATTTAATATAAATTAAAATACATTATTTGGAGGAATTAAAAATGTATACAGATATAAAACTGGATCAACAAACTAAATTTAAAATTGCTAGATTACACAACAACCAAATAGAGTTAATTAAATTATTAGATAGCTTACTTGTAAAGGGTGCAATTTACAAACCAAATTCAAACGGCTATCATATAGAAAAATTCATAAACTGGTTAACTGTTGGCGGGGATCTACCTTACAATGTTTTTAAAGTTGGCAATTCAAAATTACCGTTTTTAAGTTTTTCAAATCTACCTGTAATTAATTGCGTGGGTGCGGGTGCTTGTTTGGATTATTGTTATTCATTAAAAGGCTGGAGATATCCAGCGGTATTTTTTGGTCAATTACAAAACACGATTTTAATGGATGATTTTAATATAATTGAAACAGAACTTGAAAAAATGATCAACAGTAATAAGTTCAAACATTCAAATAAAATAGATTTTAGGCTATACGTTGACGGTGATTTTAATAATACAGATCATTTAAAAAACTGGATGCAATTATTAAAAAATAATAAGCGGGTTAATGCCTATGGATACAGTAAGTCATTAAACGTATTTAGGGAGCTTATTAATACGGGTTTTAATTTTCCGTCTAATTACGTTTTAAATTTATCTAATGGCGGTAGGTTTGATTATCTTAAACCAATATTACAAAAGGAATCTTTTGTCAGGGGTAATTTTACAGCGGTCAAAGGATCTAAAAAATCAATACGAAAGCAATTTAAGAAAAAAGTTTTTGTATGTCCGAGCTTGTGCGGATCATGTACTTCAATAGGTCATGCATGCGGTAATAATACGACATTTAAAGACTTTGAAATAGTAATACCAATACACTAAAAAAGTTAAGACTTAACTAAACTGGAGGAAAAAAATGATTAGAATAAATTCTGTTGTAGAATATGAACATCTATATAAAATAGGTTTATTTGGTGAAGATATTGTAATAATACTGGAACAACTAAATAAACACAGGGAAGAGTTAATTAAAATGGGAGATCAATTCGAAACTAGTTTACCTATACTAGATGAATTAATTTATCATATTGAAAAAGAAGTAAGAGCGGAGAATAAAAAATGCAACATTTAGCGGTATTTTTGGGCTTATCATTAGGATCATTTTTAGGATTGCTAATATTAGGAGGACATTATTTTTTAATACTAATGAATATTTTGATCCCTGTTACATTTTGGATCTACTTTATTTATTTAATTTATAAAAAGTTAAGGCTTAACTAATGGTTAAAGAGTGTAAATTTTGCAAAAAAATATTTCCAAATACTAAAAAATATTTTAACGGTACTGGAAAATTTGATAAAAATAATAATGAATATTTATGTAAACCTTGCAAAAAATGTCACTGGGAGCACAAAAAAAACTTACCTAGCGGAAGGAATACCAACAGAAAAAAACTTAATGCATGGAAGTTAAAAGCTAAATGTCAATGCGGGTATTCTAAAGCAAGAGATAAAAATAATTTTAGCACTAGATCCCTGACATTTCACCACAAAAAAAATAATAAGGTAGCTAATATTTCTGATATGATGAATTTTTCATGGGATAATATTTTAAAAGAAATTAAAAAATGTGATGTTATTTGTTTTAATTGTCACATGTCAATACATGGAAGGGATTAAAAAATGAGAGTTAGAATTTGGAATAAAAAAGAACTAAAGCAAACTTTAAACGAGTGTAAACAAGCAAACTTTATAATAACTAATAATAATAATTTTTATGAAGTTTACGAAGATGATCAAAAGCAAGTGCTTATATTTTCAGCTTTGCCAATGAGAGGTAATTATATTTGTAGATTAAACGAGGGATATTTTGATGTCTAAAATAAAATATAAAAAGATAGAATTAAAAATATCTGAAAAAGTTTTTTCAGGTATGAAACAAGATCTATTAATTAGAAGAATGGCAGATAATGCATACGGAATAAATGATCAAGTGCTAGTTAAAATTGTTAAAGCTATAACTAACAAAGAAGAAGAAGTTGAAATTAGTTATAAAAAAGAGAGAGAATAAAATATTGCTTGACACGAATTTATATTTATATTTAACTTAAAACCAAACAACAGGAGAACTTACAATGATTATATTAAATATTGTAATATCTGTTTTAATTATGTCACTCGTTATATGGGTAGCAAAACTAAAAACAGAACTTAATATTGAGAGAGCTAAAGTAGATACCTACAGGTATTATTCTCTCAAACTTAATCATCAGATTAGAGGTATTAAATGAAAACTACTAGCTGTGAATGGAGAGATAAAGAAGCAGACCAAGCTATTAAGCATTGTAAAAAATGCAATAAATGTTGGGAGAGAATGGATATTGAAAAATCTAGGCTAGGTAAGCAGGTAATAAATAAGTATGTTACATTTTATGAGGACTTTGTAACGTATGGTAAATCTAAAGTTACTTGCCCTGTATGCGAAGGTAAAACATCACATGCACAAATGCTTAGAGATTTTGTATTATATGAAATAATAAAAAGTTAAGACTTAACTAAAAGGAGAATAAAAAGTGAATAAACAACAAACCGATAGATATCTTAAATCAAAGCAATTTCAAAAAGATTGCAGTAAACTATATGAATCAATGATTGATATATTTGAGAAACAAGTAAAAGGTGGCACTAACCTGAAGTATGAAAAATTTTCAGAGTATGTTATACCCACTGTTATAATACAGTTTCTTAGTTTATATTTTCAAAATTACTGGGAAGAGAGCGAAGATGCTATGGATAGTTTTTTAGATGGTTTAAGATCTAGCATAGTAAGTGATTTATACGATGACTATGACGAGATACATGATATTGGAGCTCAAGCATGAGAGCGTATATAAAAAACTATGTATTACATAAACATGAAAAAGAATCTAGCAAACTTAGAATGGCAGGTGGAAGTTGGACTGTTAACGTAGATCAGTTTCCACTTGCAGAATACCATAGTATTCGTTATATTACAAAGCAGTATGTCTATGAAATAGATTCAGAACAGGCACTTGCTAATGGTTTTTATAAAACTTTAGGCGGGGAAAATAAGTTAGTAGTGCCTATAAAACACTGGAGTAAATATGCCATATCCCTTTATAAAAAACATATTACCTAAAAGTAAGGAGAGCAGTCATGCTAAGGATGAATCGAGAAAAAAACACAATAAAAACATCTGTAAAAAATTATTGTGCAAATTATGATACTGGTTATAAATGTTGCGGGGTAATGATTGATAAAGATCTCAAACAGTATATTGATCAGGATTATTATAATAAGCCTTGCAAGATTGCTAATGGAGATAACTGTCAGTATTATGATCACATAGTAAGAAAAACAGCAGGTTTCTAATCATAGGAGGAAAAATGATTAATGGTTATTTTGGCATATTGCCAACTAATATAAGACACAACAAGAATCTAAAACCATTATCTAAATTGTTATTTTGTGAAATAACAGCAAGTTTAGAAGATGATGGTATATGCGTAAAAAGAAATATATACTTTAGTAAAATAATGGATATATCAAAAGTATATGTATCAAGATGCCTAAAAGAACTTAGGGATAATGGTTATATTCATGTTGAAATTGAACTTGAAGAAGGTACTCAGAGGTTTATAAAAAGATACATTACCCCTATACCCACAGGTAATGGGGTAAACCCAATTACAAGTCATACCCATTTACCTACAGTTGATGGGGTAGACAAATTTCACGAGGAAGAGGGTATGCCTACCCCTAATACCACAGGTAAAACATTATTATATAATAATAATATAGATATATCTCATACCAATAAACAGGCATTAAATACCCCTATTAATAAATCTATAAACTCAGAGCAATTAAAATATATTAAGGAAGTTGTAAATAGTTTTTATACTATACAGAGTGGTAGGTTCCCACATTTGTATCCTGATTGGAAAGATGATAATAATTTAATTAACCAATCAATAAACATTATTTACGATCTAATTAGGTTAGATAATGTAGATTATAAGTTAATTAAAAGAGTTGTATCTTGGGCATTGCAGGATAAATTTTGGCATAGAAATATCTTATCATTAAGGAGCTTAAGAAAGAAATCAGAGAATGGTTTTACCAAGTGGAATAATGTATTAACTAATTACAGGAGTCAATTACAATGACCTTTGAGGAGAACGGAATATTTGTTAATGGCAGTGGGCAAGTAAAAACAACTTGTCCACAATGCAGTAGGGGTAGGAAAAAATCATACGATACATGCCTATCAGTAAATGTAGATGAAGGTGTATGGCATTGTCATCATTGTGGTTGGAAAGGATCATTAAAAGAAAAAGTTAAGGACTTAACAATTCAACCAATAGAAAAACCTGATCCACCTAAAACAGAGTTACCTGAAGAAGTTTACAAATGGTTTGAGGATAGGTGTATAACTAGAGCAGTTGTTGATGCAGAGAAAATAGGGTATGATAACCGATGGATACATTTTCCATTTTATAAAGATCAGGAAGTAGTTAATATTAAATCACGGACAGCAGATAAAAGATTTAAACAATCTAAGAATGCTGAGAAGTGTTTTTATAGATTTGATTCTATGAAAGGTATGGAGACTATTATAATTACCGAAGGAGAGATGGATGCTTTATCACTGGTACAAGCGGGCTTTATGAATGTTGTATCAGTACCTGATGGTGCACCCGCAAGTGGTTCTAATCCAACAGATAAGAAGTTCAGCTATCTATTGTCAGCAGAAGAGTATTTAATGAGTGCAGATACAATTATATTATGTACTGATTCGGATAGTGCAGGTAAATTTCTCAGGGATGAGTTATCAAGAAGGATAGGTAGGGAGAAGTGTTTTAGAGTTACATATCCTGATGGGTGTAAAGATATGAATGATGTACTTATAAAACATGGAGAGGATGAAGTACAAAACATAGTATCTAATGCACATCCTTATCCTATTGATGGTGTTATAATGGTTCAAGATATTGAAGATGATGCTATTGATTTATTATTAAAGCCTCAACACAAAGGTTTATCTACAGGTTGGAGTGCTGTAGATCCGCATTATTTAGTTAGCCCATCAGAGGTTACAGTGGTTACAGGTGTGCCTAATATGGGTAAATCAGAGTGGATGGATGCATTAATGATCAACATGATTCAATCCTATGGTTGGAGATTCGGTATATTCTCAGCAGAAAACTTTCCAGTAGAACATCACTTACTTAAACTAGTAGGTAAATTCTCAGGTAAAGCATTTTGGGGAGAAGATAAACTAAGTGAAGAGACAGCACGAAGCTCTATGAAGATACTCAATGACCATATAAAGTTTATAGGTACGCAAGAGGACTCTGTAACCATTGAATCTATAATGGAACAAGCTAAGATACTTAATTATAGATTTGGTTTAAATGGGCTTATAATAGATCCGTGGAATACGATTGAACATAAATACGGAGATGGAGAGAATGAGACTTTATATATATCAAGAGTTCTTTCACAGCTAAGTGCATTTGCTAAAGTAAATGAATTACATATATGGTTAGTAGCACATCCACGAAAAATGGAGAATGATGTTAATCGTAAGCCTGTTGTGCCTACCCCGTATGATATAAGCGGATCAGCCAACTGGTTTAATAAGTGTGACAATGCTATAACTGTACATAGACATAAAACAGATGAAGATGATTATGCAGGTATTCATGTTCATAAGATTAGATTCCAGTATAAGAATGGTAAACCTAATCAAGGTAATCCTGCAAAATTAAAATACAATTTGACTAATGGTAGGTATTATGAGTATTTTGAAGAAACCCAATTTAAAGAAAATCTTTTTGAATAAAACCTCAGCTATAAGTAATGAGAAATACAGGAATCAAAGTAAAGAAAGACATATAAGACATATGCGTAACAGACTAACAGAAGAGTTTGATGAGGTTTGGATTAAGTATAACAATAACAAAGCCACATATAATCAATGGGAACAAGCATTGGATAAGTGGATAAATGCGGAGTTAATATGAAAGTAAAACGATATATAGTAACCCCTGATAAACATTTTCCTATGGCTGATATGAAAGCTATAAGCGTTGTATGTCAGGCTATAGAGATTATAAAACCTGATGGTTATATAGATCTAGGCGACACTGGAGAATGGAGTTCCGTGAGTCACTGGCAGTGGAAAAAAAAGAAACGACCACCGCTAGAATATCAGTTGCCATTTGTTGATGAAGAGATCGCTCAGGTTAATAAAGGTATGGATATAATAGATGAATCTTTAGATAAGGCTAATGTTAAAGAGAGGCATTTTGTTGAAGGTAATCATGAAGATTGGCTTAATAGATTTGTAGAAGAGAATCCTTATTTAGCTAAGAATTATAAAGTGCCTAATGCTTTACAATTAAAAGATCGTGGTTATAAATACCATAGGTTAGGTAAGATGTTAAAGATTGGTAAATTAAATTTTTATCATGGACATCATTATGCGGGTATACAGCATACTAGAAACCACTTACTTAGAATGGGTGGTAATGTTATGTATGGTCATCATCACGATATACAGCAATCTAGCGTGACTCATATTGATGGTGTTAAGTCTGCATGGAGTATTGGTTGTCTAAAGGATATGAGTGCAGAGGCTAATGAGTGGCTTGGTAATAGGGCACATAATTGGCAACATGCTTTTGCTATAGTAGACTTTTATCATAGTGGATTTTTTACTGTACATCTAGTTCAGATTGTAGATGGTAAAACTTCATTATGGGGAGAGTTAATTAAAGGTTGATTTATATTAAAGAAAAGGAGTAACTTTAAATATGAAACGAGAGACAATAAGAGTTGAGTTCCCTGAAGATTACAGTAGTGAAGAGATCACTTTTGTAAGGAACAGACTATTTAAACTATTAGAGAGACATGCCTGTACTCTAAGAAAGATTTCAGAACATGAAGAGTGATGCTATATATTACGCTACTATAGGTTGGGATGGTATTGATGAGTATACTCAAGGAGACAGAACGATTACGAGAATGAATATTGATGATTTGATTGAGGGTGTACAAGACTATCTTCATACTTTTGAATCAAGGCATCCCTATCTAGAATGTGCTAGTGTAGAATATAGGGATGGTAGAAAAACTGTTGAGTCTAAAGATTTAACAGAGACAATAAAAACCGTAATAAAAAAGGAGAATAATGAAACTCATGGAAAATAAAGATACATTCAAACTAAATCCAACTGATGCTAATGTTGTGGAGCTACTATATAATCAGCCTAAAACGGGTACTAATACCTATGGTAATTGGTACTTATATGGGGTAAGAAAAGATGGTGTAGAGACTAGCTTTTTTGCAACAGACGCATTACATAGGAAGTTATCAGCTTATAGTCAGGGTGCAAAGTTAAGCATACAAAAAGAAGAGTATGCTCCTAATAAATCCGCTTGGACAGTTAAACCTTTAGAGGGCACAACTGCATCTGCTCCTGCCACTACTACCACAAGGACAATAGATGAGAGAACTCACGACATACATAAGCAAGTATGTTTGAAGTTAGCTGTTGAGTTATTTGGTACTAAGAAAGGCGATATACTTTCAGGTAAAGATGTGTCAATCATTGAAGCAAATACTTTGGCATTATTAGATATATTAGAATACAGTGAAAAAGTTAAGGGCTTAACTCCTACTGATGATCCTGTAGTTAATGATGATATGCCATTCTAATTAATCCCTCTGTGAAGAAATCATTATCAAAGAAATTAGACCAAGCATGGGCAGACAAAGTTAAAGAATATGGAATGTGTGAATACTGCCACAAGACTAAGCCTCTTAATGCTCATCATTTTTACTCAAGGTCTATTCGCTCTGTTCGTTGGGATATTGATAATGGTTTTTGTCTCTGCGTTGGATGCCATGTGTTCTCCTCCAAATTCTCTGCTCATAAGACTCCTGCCGAGTTTGTTGAATGGGCAATAGAAAAGCGTGGCATCCAATGGTACGAGACTTTAAAAGAAAGAAAGAACCAAGTAGTAAAATTTTTAGATAGCGATTATGAGGAGATTATAACTAAATTAAGACAAATAGAATTTGATTTTTAGGAGAATTAAATGAAAGTAAAAAAGATTAAAGATAAGGTAATGAGCATTTGGAATCATACTGAAATGGAGATGGATGATTTATCAAAAGCTGGTATAAAGAAACACATCGATAAGATTAGTGATATAGTTAATGAACTTATTGGTGATATAGAAGAATTAAAAACTTGCTCAGTTTGTAGCTTTGAAGTCTGCGATACATGTGTAGATGGTATGGAGCAACAATATGGCGAGTAATATTTGCCCCATAGAATTAATTAATAAGATTAACTTAGGTGGTTAAATTATAAATGAATATTCTGATAAATGGATTGGCGTTCAGGGGCAAAAACTTAACAAGAGGCAAGGGAATGTGTATCCTTTTATTTACTCATTCTTATTTCCATAGCATATTCCCTTCGCTTCTAAAACAAAAAGGAGAATAAAATGATAGAGATAATGTTAATGTTTGTACTAGCATTAGTAGTTTATAATAGTAGTTTGTGGGAAAGTGGTGCTTGGGAAACCACTAAGTCTAGGTGGGTATATTGGAGAGACAAATGAGTTATAAACTAAGAAGTACATCACTAGCTATGGTTAATATACCTAAAGATACTATAGAAGAGTTGGGTTGGAATATTAATGATGATGTTAATGTAATCATAGCAGAAGAGCACTATGGTGAATATAATCAGTTCACTCACAATACTATAACTATTGAAAGAGTCGAGGATTATAATAAATATGTGGAGGAAGAAGAATGAATGTACCCGACTTTATGAAATGGGCAGAGTCTATGCAGGAAGAAGAGAATAGACTCATGCTTGTAAAAGGAGAAGAGTACACTGTCTCCAATGAAGATAAGTTCAAGAACTTTAAAAGCATTGGAGAAAGAATGGAGCTAAATGCAGAATATGTTGCTTTGATCTATTTACTAAAGCATATGGACTCTATTAGGAACTATGTTCTTAATGGTAAAGAGGCTTCAGAAGAACCTATAATCGGCAGGATACAGGATGCAAGAAACTATTTATTATTGTTGGGTGGAATAATTGCCGAAAGAAAAAACACGAAAACTTGATTCTATACAATGGGTTATTGATGCACTTGATAGTCCTATAATAGAAAAGAGATCACGAGAGAACCATAAAACTGATGAGATTAGGGCAGATGAATCTTTATTTTGGTGTCCTGAATGCAGAAGAAAATGGAATATATTTGAGGGCGAAATGTGGAGTAGCCCTGATATGAAACTATGGGATGAAAAGATATGTCTAGATTGCGATTCCCTTGCAAGATAGAAAATGGTAGTTTGGTTCTCCTAAACAGGGCAGAGTTTGATAATGCTATCCTTAACCTTTCGGGAGAGTATTATCTTGAACTTCACGAAACTGGAGTTCGCTCTGCCCAACAGAACAATTATTATTGGAAGATTGTTCAGATTATAGCAGATGACTTAGGCTATACAACTCAAGAAATGCACTCAACAATCAAAGCACACTTCAATGTACAAAGCACTAAAACCTTATCCACTAAAGAGTTTGCTACGTTTATAGAGCGTATAATTAGATGGTGTGCTGTAGACTTGAATATAGTTATACCCGATACTAAAACTCTTCTTCAATCTTAAAAGACATGTTAAATACATCTGGAGCTATCTGGCTCATTGATAATCCACTTTGAGCAAATCTAGCAAATATATAATCTGATTCAGCGTTATTACCTTTACTATCACAGTCTTGAGTAAATATAAATGGTATATGACTGCCATGAGTATAATGCCATACATCACTTATAACAGTATCGTCTGATTGATTTTGTATATGATAGGTGCTAGGCATTACTTTATTAGAGTCTAAGTAACTAAAATTCATATCATATGTAATCCTACCACCATAAACTCCACGATCCTCATTTCCTGTATATGTATGAAATGGTGATTTATTAGTTGCTGATATGTATCGCTTACCATAACTAGATAAGTTAGAATATTTTTGACCACCCATCGATTCTTGTAAGTTTTGTTTATCAAACACAATATCTCTTTTTACATTTAAATCTGGACTTTGAGGCATATCATAATATTCTCCAAATAATATACATCCTATAACTAAATTATTACTTCCACTCGTATCAAAAGCATCACTATTAGTTCCTTCAAATTGTATTCCAATATATGTATCGGTAAAATCATCAAATGTAAAGATAGTATGCCCATCAGCATCAGGTGTAATTACATTTGAACTTATGCCATCAGAATTTAAAATCTGTTCTACGTTAGTTATAGGAGTAGCACTACCCATATCTATTGCTTGTACATGACCTTCTGTATCAGAAGATGCTATCTTAACTCTTGCTTTTGCTGAGAACATATTATGATTTAGTATAGCTATAAAATTAGTTTTATAAGAACCAAAGTTTTGATCTGCTGATAAAAGAATATGGTCAGTAGAGTTATTAGCAGTATTAAATTTTACTTGATTTAGTGGTCGCATATCAAATAACTCTGATACTGTGCCACTATTCATTATTGTACTCAGTAACCCAGATCCACTATTTAAATAGAATTGGTCGTTAGCAATTCCTCTTGTTAGTAAGTAGTTTACTCTATCTATATAAAATCTTGGTTTTCTTATGTTCATGTTTGCCATTTGTTCAAATCCTTAACTTAATTAGTTAAATGTTTAACTTTTTATGCTATTTCTCTAGCTTCAAATTTTAATACCCCTCTTGACCTAGATAAAGAAGTAATCATAAATATTACATTTGTAAAAGATTTACCAAATGCTTTTTCGGGATGCATATCACTAAAAGAAACTGTATCTCCTATATCAATTTGATAAAACTTAGGGTTAATTACTGTTCCTGATATGTTAATTTTAATATCTCCATATACATTATCATAGTATGAATAAAAATTATCATTAGGGTTAGCAGTTGGTGATGTTGGTATCTCGGGCGATGAATATGTATCTAAATTAACCTCTACAATATTTTCTTTAGAATTAATGCCATAATTAGTTCTTGTAGTAGAGTTTGATGCACTTGACCTAAATATATGTCCATCTTCTGCTGGGTGCTTTTGATAGTTTATATCCATCTTAGATAGTAAAGAATCATAACCGTCAGGAACTATTTTAACATCTTTTAAATCTTCTCTAGTTATATCGTGATCTGCTGATGAATATGAGTCTTTTATAAAAATATATTGAGGTTCTGATGTATCTCCATTTTTGTATCTAAATATAAACCCACCCTCATACTGCAATTTTTCTAATTCTTTTTTAAGCTCTACAGGTTCAAGTTGCCAATATCTTATTTTCCAATCTTTAGCACTATTTAAATCACTCCACCCATTAGGATCAGATGTTCCCATACCTGCAAACCTAATTAATAAGTCTCTGTGTGCTTCATGTATTTCTGTAATATCAGGTGTACCACTCCAAGATGCCTGTAAGCCATTTGCACCACAATAATAATATTTTGCTCCCATTAGTTTTTCTAGGTCTTGCTCTTTGGCTTTTTCTTCTGTATCTGCATCATTGGTCTTTTTATAGAGATAGCCTGAGCTTTCAATATATTTATTAGAAGTGCCAGGTATGGAAGGAAAAATAATTGGGATTGTTTGCCTATAATATAATTGCAACCCAACTATCGACATTGTTTTATCAATAGAACCTGCATGAGAAACACTTGTTACTTTTAACAGTAGCTCATCAGCCCCCATACATCCATCTAATTGAGCTTTAGAGTTATCTGCTGGTTCATTAAATTCTATTACTCCAGTAGGTATGCCTCCATAAGCACTACCAGTTGATGTAGCTATGGTATATGCTCTTTGTTGATTAGGATTTACTAATTCATCTGTTATACTATCAAATTGATTTGATAAAAAATCTATACTAAAAACTTGAGGTGGGTTAATAGTTCCTCCTCCTGCTTTACTTAATTTAACCCAAATTAATGCTCCATCTATATATTCTAAAGAAAAATCTGTTTTAGGTGTTGTCA
>Ga0129351_1000219_pt1 | contig 20768 bp, 22 predicted proteins | sample CPBDNA_8_FD_94423 | JGI IMG/M metagenome (GOLD analysis project Ga0129351, IMG submission 94423) | Freshwater to marine salinity gradient microbial communities from Chesapeake Bay, USA - CPBay_Sum_27_0.2_DNA | ecosystem: Environmental > Aquatic > Marine > Coastal | place: USA: Chesapeake Bay... | reverse complement strand
GTGGGTGACTACAAGGACATCCAGAAGCACATCGGCTGCGACATATTCACCTGTGTCCGTTCCGAAGCCCTGGACGGCAACGTCCTTTACCTCGATGACGAGGGACTCATCAATGGCACAACTCGTGCCGTGCGATTCATTGACGAAGTATACCCGCAGCCTCTGGCTGGCCGTATCATTGTCTTAGGCGATGACGGCATGGGTGGCGACAAGGACTGCACCCTCTCCGCAACTGGCATCATTGGACTCATCCAAGGCATCTGCCAAATCGCAGAGGAGGTATCAACATGAGGTACTACCCAAAGCCCAGAGGTAAATCGTCCTACGAGCTACGTAAGCTCCAGTCAATCTACGAAGTATTACACGCCTTCGTGGGTAGAACCGGGGGCTTGCCGGAAATCCAAAAGGAGTTCCAGCCGGTCCTAAAGATTCTGATTGAGGTCATTGAGTCCTACAAGAACCCGGAAGACAGCGAGCATTACTACAAGAAGATGATTGACTACATTCTGGACGGCAGCGGTGGTCTCACCCTGTGCCTCAACAACGAGGGACTCTGTCCACTCATGGACTCAGTCGAAATCGAGGGCATCATGGAGGAGTTCCCTCCATTTCAATACGAACCAAGCAAGTTACTTAAGTAACCGGATTACTTTAGTTTCATTATTCATCACGTACCGCCGCCTTTGGCCTGCAAGCCAAGGCGGTTGGTAAACTTAAGCCTTGTGTTCCTTAAGTAATAATTACAACATTGGGCATTGTCAAACTCATCAACCATGAAAAACCAAGACCTAGAAAAAATAGTACACGGAGGGAAGCGAGTCTTAGACTCCGCTCTCGCTCTTTTGGTTTGCCTTTTTGGGGCGAGCCTTCTCTTAATCATTATTTACATCCTCAACCTGGATGTAACCTGCAAATAAAATGGAACAAACAATACAAACGTACACGTACCCGCAAGGGCAACAACTCTCCGATGGAGAGCTTATCCAAGTCCAAGTCAAATCTGGCTCACGGCTTGTTTTCAAGGACGCTTACTTCCACGAACTTCAAGAGGGCGATGTCTACATCATCCCGGAACAGGTTCAGTTGCCGCCAGCAACCGATACCGAGATTCTGGACTACCTGCTGGACAGGGGACTTGGATGGACTACGCTGGATAACTGGTTCAAGGTGTGGGATAAGAACACTATGAATGATTTAATCACCAAGGAGTATGACTCCGAGGTCACCGACCTGCGTTCTGCGTTCCGTGAAGCGGTTACCGAGCTTATCCATAATTCGGAATTGTAATCCGCAAAATGATGCTACACAAAGACTTATGATTGTTCTGTGTGATGGGATTTGACATCCCAACAGGGGTTATCCTTAATCAGGGTAACCCCTTTTTTTATGGCTCATTTCTACGACTGCACAAATATTTCTGAACCCATCTTCAACGCTGATGTATCAACACCTATCCAAGCTAAGAAAGCTGGACCCAAGGTTTACCCATCTGTTACGACTGTCTTGGGTATCGTTAAGGATTCATTCATTGATTCAATCTGGAAGCCCAGGATGATAACCGAGATTGCCAGAGAGAAGCCTTACCTCGCATGGCAAGACGTTGAGCAGCTAACGTACGGAACAAGGGAGCATCCAATATCCGGCAATGTCATTTCATCGTCCGAGTTCGGCACGACTGTCCACCATTGTATTGAGCAATGGGTCAACCATCTATGGCTTGGCGAAGCCGCACCAGAGGAGACACCCTGGGATATGTGGGCGATGCCGTTCGTTACATGGATTGAGGAGAACGATGTCAGCCCCATAGCCTGTGAGCGACTGGTCGCCTGTAACCGCATCAAGATAGCCGGAAGCGTTGACTTCATTGGACACGATGCCGAGGGCAAGTTATTCCTAGCTGACTACAAGTGCCGCACGAATACCAAGGGCAAGGCTAAGACCTACCCGAAGGACTGCGAGCAACTGGCGATTGAATCATTCATGCTCATGAAGGAACACAAGCTGGACTACCTGCCCGGTTGCCGAAGTATAATCATTGACTGTGATACTAAGCAACACCACCACCGAGAGTGGACACCGGCCGAGATGAAGTGGGGAATAGATAACGCAAAAATTTGTGCCAAGATTTTTTGGCAAAAGAGAATGAACCCAGTAATAAAATAAGAAAGGATACAATGTGGATACTACCGAAACAATTACACACCTCAGCCTTTGTTCAGGATACGAAGGCATTGGGCTTGGACTCAGAAGAGTTCTCCCAAATCTCAGAGAAATCGCTTACGTGGAGAGGGAAGGATTCCCTTGCGCGAACTTGGTTGCAAAGATGGAAGCGGAATACTTGGATGCAGCACCTGTGTTCACGGACGTTAAGACCTTCCCTTACACAAGGTTTCGTCACAAAGTGGATATCCTCTCTGGGGGATTCCCGTGCCAGCCTTTCTCGGCTGCTGGAAAACGTAAGGCAACAGAAGACCCACGACACCTCTTCCCTTTCATCGCAAACGGAATCCGAGACTGTAAACCTCGAATTGTTTTCCTCGAAAATGTTGAAGGAATCATCTCCGCCAAAACCGCAGACGGAGAATCAGTTCTCAAGTATGTCCTCGGAGAGTTGGAAGGCTTGGGTTACCGAGCAACGGCAGGAATATTCTCAGCGAGTGAAGTCGGCGCACCTCACCAAAGAAAGCGAGTCTTTATCTTGGGGTACGCCCAACACTATGGATTGTCTACCGTCACGGAGTTACGAGGCGATGAAGAAGCAAGCGACCAACGGAGCAAGGAAGAATCGCCAACGACCCGGCAATCTAAGGGAGCAAGTGGACCCATTGATGTGTCAAGCGTACAAGGATGCACAGAGGGAAGCCAATGCGGAGAACTGGCCGACACCGAGGGCAGCCAATCCAGGCTCAAGACCGAACGAAAAGGGAGGCAAGATTCTAGCGGAGGAAGCGAAGAAGAACTGGGCAACCCCCAACACGATGGATGTACTACCAGCGAGGAGTCCAGAGAAACTAGCAAAAGCCAAGAAGAAGGGCGGGTGCAAGAATCTCAGGGAGGAAGTGATGAACTGGCCGACAGCAACGACACGAGACTGGAAGGACAGCAATGCAACCGTCCCGCCGAGTCGAGCGAACCCATCCAAGCAGACCCTCGGACAGCGTGTTGCACACGTTGGCCTGCAAGACCAAGCGAACCCCAATACGAATGGGAAGAACCAAGAGTCGTGGCCGACACCAAGAGCCAACAAGGTTCACCCAACAATCACGGACGAGAACAGGGAGCAACTTGCGAATCGGAAGAAGGCGAACCTAGAGGAGGACATAGCCGGACATTGCGGCAAGGCGACAGGGAAACTCAACCCGGACTGGGTCGAGCAACTAATGGGTCTTCCAGTCGGGTGGACAGACTTAGGCTCTTGGGAAACGGAGTCGTCCCAGCAACCGCAGCCAAAGCCTTCGTTACCCTTATCCAAAGAGTAGTATGAGGGAATACCAAATCGAATACACCCACGATGAGATGGGGGACATGAAGTTCCGCGCTTACAAGTGGGCTGGCGATGAGAAGAAAGCTGTCCGTCTCCTGCTACGTGTAAACGCTGGCAAGGACGACAGGGTTCAATTCAAGAATGGCGGGACAGGTCGAATCCTTTCCGTCACGGATATAACAGGGGGTGCAAGGTCATCGACTCTGGTTAAGGATTGCGAAGTAATGCAGTCGCCAGAGGACGGAGGTTCGATTCCTCCCACCTCCACCAATCAACATGGACTACAAATCTGACTTTGAATACGACCTGGCTGTAGGGATGCTATCAGAAAAAGCCCTCGGTGAAATCCTCGATAACAAAACAATCGAGGTGAAGTCCGACATCAAAGCCAAAGATACCGGTAATCTATTTATTGAATACGAATCAAGGGGTAAGCCTTCCGGTATATCAAGAACCAAGGCTGACTTTTACTGCTTCGACATTGGGCATTTATTTATTCTGATTGAGACAGAAAAATTAAAAGACATTATCCGTCCATTGCTTGGGACTAGTTCCGATAAACTGGGCGGAGATGAAAATACATCAAAGGGAATCCTGCTCCCACTAACCAAAATAATCAAGCCATGACAAATAGAAATACTGATTACCACGATAGACTTGAGCGAGAAGTTACCGGACTCAAGCGAGACAACATCATCTTGGAGACCGAGGTGACCAACCTAAGACACGAGCTTAGTTTTGCCCATACAGAGATTAGAAGTCTTAGGATGGAGAAGGAAAGGTTTATCGAAAGGATTGAGCAGCTACGCCAAGCGATTGCTGTCCTTAACGATGAACCCACGAACTCACTATAAATATGGCAAATAAAATAAATACAATACATAAGCATCCCCAAACTGGTTACTTTTACGACCAAGACAATAATCTGCTTGAGATATGGCAAGTTTTCGAGTCCAAGGGGATTTACTGTTTTTACAGTAAAGAAGACGAGCTTATAGTCGCAGAATGGAATGTGAATAGGGCTTGTTTCTTTGTAGTTGGATTTTATCAAAAACTTAAACCCACTAACTCTTTATAGTCATGCCCTACCTTAAACAGACTGAAATAAAATCTTACCGAGAGAAGCACAAGCCAAGTCGCTGCCCCATCCTGGGTGGGTACACGGCTGACTGGGTCCTAGACCACGACCATAAGACCGGGATGGTCCGTGGCGTTATCTCTCGTTCCGGCAATGCCTTCATCGGCAAGATAGAAAACTTCCTGTATACAAGGTGCAGGCAGCAGTACAAAAACTTCCCTAGAATCTTACGTGCAGCCGCTGATTATCTTGAGAAAGAACAAACAGATATTCTGCATCCTGTTGGTCTAAAACAATTAGTAAATAGATGGGCTACGAGCTTGACATCGGATGAGCAAAGTGATGTTCTTAAAGACATGGGAGCGACCGAAGATGAACTTAAATACGCCAAGCGTAACGCACCCCGCCGAAAAGATTTATACCGCAGTTTACTCAAGAAAAAATATGAGTCATAATATACGACAAAAACTACAGGGGATTCAGTCATCCCTCAAAGCTCCGAAGGGGCAGACTAATAAATTCGGAGGGTACAAGTACCGCTCCTGTGAGGACATCCTCACCGCCGTTAAACCTTTACTCGCTGAGTGGGGTTGCTCCATCGTCATCCAAGATGACATCGTTGAAGTCGGTGGTCGTGTCTACGTCAAGGCTACCGCAAGTCTAGCGGACAACGAAACTGAACTCGCTCTATCCGCTACTGCCTTCGCTCGTGAAGCCGAAATCAAGAAGGGTATGGACGATGCCCAGATTACTGGCTCGGCTAGTTCTTACGCTCGTAAGTACGCACTCAATGGTCTCTTCGCTATTGATGATACCAAGGATGCGGATGCAACCAACGACCACGGTAAACGTGTACCACGCAACAAGGACGTTGTCTTCGATGATATGCAGAAGAAGCACGATGCAAAGCAAGTAGGATTCTAACCCTAACACCAAATAATAATATGGCTAATAAATACAAACCAAACACAGGTCTCTTTGCGGTTAATGACCGCAAGGAGAAAGAAACGCACCCGGACTACACAGGTAAAATATACGTGGATAAGCCTGGGCTTTACTACCTCAAGGGGTGGAAGAAATCGTTCGCAGATGACCGACCTTATCTGTCGGTGGCTGCTGACTACGCCCCGGAAGACAAGCAAGCCGAGGCTCGTGAGAGTCACGCAAGTGCGCCAACCCCTGTCACCTCTGACGCAAGTCCGTTCTAATGGAACCGGAAACCAGATTCAACAAGGATTGGTGGGAACACTTCCGTACAATGGAAGTCCAGCACATACTGGAGCTTACCGCCAATAAGAACAATGACTACACAGGTGGTCAAAGCTGCGATAACCCCTTCGCAAACTTTGACAAAAGCACCGAGTTCAATGTTCACCCCCTTGTTGGAGTCTGCGTTAGAATGCAGGATAAATTCCAGAGGGCTAAGGCTCTCTGTTCTGATGGCTCGCTGAAGGTTACGACCAACGGCGACCAGTCCAAGGACATATTCCGAGACCTAATTGGTTACTCATTGGTAGCCATAGGGATGCTGGAAAGGGAAGAAAACCCGTAACCCTTGTGATAGAATGCTTGGCTCATCGCAATCCGGCGGTGAGTTCAAGTATTCACCATAACCTAAAAAATAAATGAGCGAGACAGTCCAAGAATCCATAACTACTTTAATGAGCCTACACAATTCAATAGATACTTTCCGTTTGCCAGAGAGCGAACGCATAAAGGTAAAAGCTCTTGGTCAATGTCTTCGTGCAATGATGGAGACACTTGAGCATGAACCTACAGGCAAAAAGCCCACCAAGTAATACAGAGGCTGAGGATACAATCCTTGGCACTTGCATCTGCGAGACCGATACGGACACGTTTGATACGATATCAAACATTGTCAGCCTTGATGACTTCTACTCCCACAAGAGTAAGTTAGTATTCGCAGCCTTGCAGTCCTTGTCGAACTCAGGGCGTACGATTGACGAGGTAACCCTAGAGGAGGAGCTAAAGGCTCAGAATGCCCTAGATGAGGTCGGAGGGATGCCGGGTATATTCGGTCTTGCGGACAAGGCTACAACGCCCTCACAGGCACAATACTGTGCGCGTGTGGTGGCAGAGAAGAGCAACCTCAGACGGCTAATTCGTGAGTGCAAAATTGCTATCGAATCCGCACAGGGAGAGTCCTTAGAATATAAAGAGATTCGCTCGTCCCTAGAAAGCCAGATGCTGGAGATTGATAAGAACACCAGCGAGGACTACACCATTACTGATACACTCGATGAACTCTCCGAAGAGGTAGACCGCATGGGTGAGGAAGATTACAAGCCGGACGTAGTCCATACGACAGTCGGTAGACTAGATAGTTTTCTGGGCAATGGCGGTATCGCTGCTGGTGAAGTATTAGTATTAGCTGCCCCAACGTCCTGCGGTAAGTCAGCGTTGTCTTTATTCATTGCTGGTAAAGCCATGAAGCACCAAGGTACACCGACCGCTTACTTCTCAATGGAGATGCCGCAGAAGCAGTTAATGAAACGCATGGTTCAAGTTATGTCTGGGGTTAATATGCGAACCATTCAGGATGGATACGCCAGCGATGAAGATAAGAAGAGATTCAAAGAGTCCTCGGAGGAGGCAAAGAAACTTCCATTGTACACCAGCCACAGAGTGAAGAGTGCCGAAGACCTTGTGGGTCAGACTCGATACTTGGTACGAAAGAAGGGAGTCAAGCTGGTAGTCATAGACTACCTACAGCTTGTGCCATTCGATGGAAACAAAGGCAAGGCTGAGGGCATCGCTGATATCTCACACAGGATTAAGCAGATGGCTATTGAGCTTAACGTAGCTGTAATATTACTGGCACAAGTAAATCGTGAGGGTGCTAAAAGGTTTGGCGGTCTTCAGCTTTACGACCTCAAGGATTCCGGGGACATTGAGAATGATGCTGATGTTGTTCTGCTTATGTGGCCGAGCGAGGAAGATGTAGAAAGCAGCAAGAAGAAAGACTGGAAGGGTTCTTATACTGAGCTAGTATACAACCTAGCAAAGAACCGTGAGGGTATGCGGGATGTTACGTGTTTCTTTAAATTTTACCACGGAACAGGGAGGTTTGAATAATGTCTAGGTCAATATCTCACTTTATCCATTGGGCGCACATGAGACTCCAGAAAGAACTTGAGGACATCGAAATGATGGAGAGGGAATACGGAACCGCTGAGTGGCTCGTTAAGAAAGATGACAGGAAAATGAGACCATCCTATACAAAGAAAGAGAAACGGAGGTTGGTTGCCGAGGTTGACAAACTAAAAAAGAAAGGGTACACATATCGCATTGCAGCAAAAACTTTAAATATTGACCCAAGTACATATTGCAAATGGAAGAAACAACTACAGTCAAAAAGGAACACCAAATCGAAAGCGTCCAAACTCAAATCGACATGATTCGTGCGGAGTCCCGGAATCTATCTTACAGAATATCTCGCATGGAGAACCAGCGCAAAGCTCTTCAGGCTGAGAAAAAGAAACTCAAAGACATTTTGTGCCACCTTGGTGTATAATATAACTTTTCATGATTTGGGCTAGGTGGGTTTTATTCATTTTCCCACCACAAACGGTAGCTCATTGTGTAGTATAATAGTGTAGGTAGACTGGTTAGCCTCACCCTCTTCGCATGGGGGGTGGGGCTTTTTCTTTCTACATTCTTAAGAAAGGAACGATACCCTCTTCCAGCTTTCTGCTGCGTTTACGCTTCTGCTTCTCAACGCCCGGTCCGTATCGGTAGTACCACACATCGGAGAACGGCAGGTAGTTCACGGCTCTGGTGTCCGGTACTTTCTTGCCACCCCAGAGTACGCCACCGATATCATCGAGAGTTGTAAAGGTCTGGTCGAGTCCGACCGGTAAGAAGTAAGAACCAATCGCACCACCGAGTCCTCGCTCTGCTTGGTACAAGGTGTACTTGGACATACCAGCAATACGAAGGAGTGCGTTCGTTGAGTAGTCACCTGGGTAAACGTCACGACCAGCAATCAAGTCCTTGAGGAAGTCAAGAGGTAGTCCAACAACTTGGAAAAGAATCAGGAGTTTTACCATATCCCGGAACGCCCTTACACGCTCACTAGCGGTTGCACTCGCCTTGGGAGATAAAGGTGTTCCTGCAAAAAGAGTCTGTGCATACCTACGAACAACAAGTGCAAGCTGCTTAACCAAGAATGATTTCATGGTGTACAGCATTCTGTAGTTCGGGTTAGCGGATACCGAGAGCGGAAGCTCGAAGCGATTCAGCGGCTGGGTCTCAAGCAACTTACGTATTAATACCTCACGGACTAACTCGCTGTCGTGCTTGTTAGCTCTGAAGTCAGCGATAACTTGGTCAACATCTTGCCCAACCATGAACTCAAGCTCCTGTCGGAACTTAATAAACTTGGGATTATTAGGAGCTAACCTCGCTGTCTTGCGATATCGATTGTAGTTCGCCGTCAAGTTAGTCTCCTTCATTAGCTGGTCCATTCTGCGGAATCCAGTAAGTTGCAGTCCCTTACGGACAGCATCATTGAAAAACTTTTTCTTACCTTGGCTACCTGCCGGGTACTCAGCACTTAGGTTATTGGGGTCGAGTCCCATTGACTGCATCGTAACCTTGGTTCCGAACATTGCATTGAGTGCCGGAAGGATACCATTGTCCATGATGGTGAACGCAAGGTCAAACATCTGGGACAGGGTAGAGGTAGGCTCAACCAGCAAGGAACCGTAGCTGAACGTACGGCCAAGCTCCAAGAGATTATTCTCGGAAGCATTCTGTGAACCAAAAAGCTGAACCAGTCCGTACTCAAGATTCTGCATCTTGGTCTTATCCAAAGCACCCTCGGAGACGAGTTGAGCAACAACACGATTCAAAGTACCAGTCGGGTCATCAAGATTGAAAGCCTGTATTGACTCTCCATCTACGATAGTCGGACGCTTCTTTGTGCGAAGAGCAGTACCAAGCAACTTCTGGGTTTCAATAGCAACAGCGATACTGTTGGTGTAAGCACTCAACGCTTCTTGTGGCGGCAGGTAGAACTGCAAAGCATCCTCTGGGATGATATCAGTCCGGCGTTCCTTGAGGTTGCCGGGTATCCGTGATGGCTGTACGAACTGCTTACCACGAATGTATCTATCGAAGAGTTGAGCTTGCTCTTTCTGGCTGATAAGGGTCTCGCCAGCAGCCGACCGTCTTTTGTTTTCTTGGTCAACGTAGTCAAGGAAGTCCTGCTCTACGTCCTTACCGTAGTAATTCATTAGACCCTCGAAGTCTTTGACGACACGAGGGAAGTAATCAAACAGGAAGTTTATATCTAAGCCTGATTGTTTAGCCTGGAGATACAGTTCATCCAGCAATGGCCGAACCTGTAAGTTGTAAGAGTTATACAATCCGTACTTCATCAGAAGCTCGTCTCGTCTTGCGACTAACTCTTGGTGTTCACTTGTGTTGTAATCATCAGGCTCTGGGGAGTAAGAGATAAGTCTCGCTAGTTCGGACTGCTCCTTGAGGTTCTTGATGCCAGCGATTCCACGCTGGAAATCAATTATCTTGGCAGCGGATTCGTTCTGTATACGCTCAATCGTGGTATAGTAATCGCTGAGTACACGCTGGATTCTTGGGTGTATACCTGCGAAGAAGTCACTAGCTGGCTGAACGAACTTACGTATCCCTCGTTTGATTCGTTTCATCTTCCTCTTCCTCTCTCGCTGCTCATACGGAAGGAATGGGTCCGAGATATTCTCCGAGGATAAGGCTTGGTTACCGGACGCAATCTCCAGAGCTTGCTCTACGATACTTTGCTGGGCGGGTCTAGCATCCGGGTCAAGGTTGCGAAGGACTTTGATTGTATCAGCAATGACAAAGGCAGCCTCCTGGTTTTGTTGTAAGTCCTTACCGAAGATACGAGCAGCGTAAGCCTGTACGGATTTAATCAAGGATTTGACCTTGTTGAAAGCTGGACCGGTACGCATGAACGCCTCGGTGGTTTGTCCGTCTAATGCTTGCTGTACCAAGAACCTTGTGTACTCAGCACCGGTACCGGTATCGTCAAGCTGTTCTCCGTATACCGCCTCTAGTGCAGCACGTTGCTCTTGCGTCAGGGACTTGCCTACTGAGCTAAAGAAAGCCTCGAATGCTTGCCTTGGGTTTTTGCCCTTGGTTCGGTTCATAAGAACCTTGTGCATTGTTGCGTGAATCAGTTCCTCACGCATTGCTGCCTTAGCTCCGTCCTGCCCTCGGTTTGCTAACCGGGCAGGGTCGTACTCGATAGTCTGGGTCTCGTAGTTGTACTGGGCATCACGAGTCATGTCTGACCGAGCCTGTACATTTACGCCTAGCCTCTGAGCCTGGGCTTCAATCTTTGAAACAGCATCACCGAACCCTTGGTTCTGTTCCGCTGTGGGTTGAGCCGCACCTACAGATTCGGGTCTACGTCCTGTTGGTGGGGCAGGTTGTTGCGCCGCAGATACGACAGCACCGCTTGGTTGAACATCTCCTCTTCTTCGGACTGCATCGGAGGCTCTATATCTAGTTGAGTCTCGTCCTGTAATCTTTCGGTAGAGGGTGTTTGCAGCGGAGCCATAGTCCGGGGCTTCGTCTTTTTGTCTACTGCCATGTGAATCGTGGATTAGTTTTTCGTAATACCAGAGTAAAGCCTGTGCTTCCGCTGGTGTAAAGTTTAAATTATTCGCCTTGTTAAAATCCGCCAAGGATTGTTCCATAACCCGCCGTATAAAGCTGCGGTGTTTACCACCCTTGGGGGCTTCCAACATGGTAAGACCATCCCCAACCTTAAACAAACCATTAGTGGCAAGTCGAAGGTTATCTAGGAGGGGTGCGCTTTCCTTGATAGGAACACCGTCAATTTCTCTGTTTTCCTTCTTGGAAAAGAAAGTGGATAGCCTTTTTAGGTCTGACGAATTGACTTGGTCTCCTTTGGGGAGAAGGTCACGTACCGTTGTTTCCTGGGTCTTAAGTATCCTTTGGTCTAGTATGCTGGCATATCCTGGGTCAGCCAATATTGAGTTGGCAGCATCAAGAAACCTCTTGGTTTGTTTTGTATTGTCTTGACGTAAGAACTGCTGACCGAGGGTTCGCCCAAACGTACGCATGAACCAACGGTCCATCGTAGTTGTATCAAAGTTCCCATTTAGGTTGTTGTAGAAACTACCAAGTTTGGGACCGAGCATTAGGGAGAATGGGACTACCTCGGCAACGAGTTCGCCCCCTGTTAAATCAGACGCTTCCTTGGTTGTGTACCCAAAAGTCTTTACCATCTCCTTGCGGAGGTCAGAGACCGTTCCGCTTTTGTCCATAAAGGTTTTGAGCTTCTTCCATCCGTGTTTCTTGATGATATCGTCAACGAGTTCAAGATGGTTAAGTAGTGCGCCTACTCGTGTTCCTTGCGTAGTCGGAACAGCGATGGAATTATTTTGCTTCCAGTATTGGTATATACGATAACTCTCTTCTGTCTGCGGTGAAACCTCATTTCCATTTGAGGTAATGGCTAGAAGAACCTTAACCATGAACTGGTCTTGGGGTTTCTTGAGGTCCGGGTCAAGTTGTTGAAGAATGTTCATCGCCATTTTGAGGCGACTTGAATACCATTTTGAAAACTTGGGGAACTGCTTGAACGAAAGGTCTAATACCTTTGAGATTCGTTTTGCGGCAGGTGCTATGTTCTTGTCGTCATTGAAGTCTAATACTTCGGACTCCGGCAACAAATACATCTTTCCTATTGAGCGAACTCGTCCACCTTCTCCTGGGTCTGTCTCAACAGAGATGGGTGCATCAATGACTTGGTCAGCGGCATCAATCATTGCATCCGCTGACAACTGAGCCGCACCTACGGTAGGCTCTGCTTGTATTCTTGCGATATCATCCTCGGTCAACTTGACGGTTGTCCCTTTGGGATGGAACTTGGGGTGAATGTATTTCCTCCCGGTCCTAGCTAAATCAAGAAGCTCCTCCCTACTGACAACCTCTGGGGCTTCGTCCATGTATTCAATCTTCCCTCTGGCGTATGCCTTCGTTCCGTAAACGGTAACCTCTTCTGCGCTTTTGACGGCTCTACCTTGACTGTCAACAAAGGCATCATCTCGGAATGGATTAAAAGAAAGAACTTCTCCCTCCAAGCTATCCCTTCCCTGAACAACATCTCCGTCTACACTTGCCATCGGGAACTTGTTAGAAACCCCAGATGCAATCTGTGTTTTGGCTAATGGGTTGACCGAGAATGAAGCATTGCGAAGAGTAAAGGAACGTCCATAGCTATGAGCCTGTCCGTACTGAGGTCTTCCGTCCTTGGTTATTGGGTGTAGCGTCTGGACAAATAACGGTCCGGGGACACCCTCTTTCTGGAACTTAGAATTTAAATTCAATCGGACTGCACCCCTCTGAAGTGGCTCAGTTATATGTCGATTAAATTTAGCTCTTTCTTTGCTTGGAAGTGCTTGTTCTGCGTCTTGGTCGGTAAATTGAAATTCTTGAGCTGCACCTACGGTTGGTTGTTCAGCGAAGTCTGACTCTTCCAGTATAACCCCCTCCTCGGTTGGGGTAACACCTACGGCTGGCTCTTTGTAATCCTCGACCTTGATTGTCTGGTTGACGACAGTATCGTCCGACTTGTAAATTCTATTAGCCTCTTCGGTAGCAGCCTCGATATTCGGAGCAGCCATGATATGGCTCTCCTCCTTGACCTCACCGTTTGGCATTGTGCGGTTGACGGTAACATTGAACTTCTGGAGTCCTTGTCTTGTAGCCTCGTCAACTTCCTTGGTTTCCTTGAGTCCGGTAATCGGCTGACCGCCGACAATGTTCTGACCGGCACGGATAGCCGTGGTCGTACCACCACCAACGATAGCACCAACTGCGAACTCATTTGCACGTTGTGCTAGGACATTGAGCGACATTAGTTCACGCTCATCGTCAAACGTAGCCCTAGCTAGTCCGTCTAGAAGTTGACCTTGGGCAGCCTCAGTCATGCCCTCGAAAAGCGCACCCTCAGCAGCGTCACGCTTCAAAGAGCGAATCGCTTTATTCACCTCACCAGCAGGGAGTCTTTCCTTACCGGACGCAAACCGCAATAGCTTAGAGCGAAGAGGCTTTGGGATAACTTTGGTAACAGCGGCGTACTCCATGAGACCACCAACGGTCATGTACGTGAGGGACGACATCGCTGTCTGTTGCTTTTCTAGGTCAGTAAATTCAGCGTACTTCTTTCCGAGTGTTTGCTCCGCATCACGAACAGCCTCCGTTTGCATCTGTCCAGCGGCAAAACCGCCACCAGCAGCTATACCACCAGCAACAGCACCAACCGGTCCAGCCGCTAAACCACCAACAGCAGCACCGCCAAGGGCGGTCGCAATCTGTACTGGCATCTGCCCGAATCCTTGGGCTACCTGCCCAGCAAAGGAATACCGGAAATCCTCATCCAGCCCAATCGCATCATCAACCTTAGAGGACAAGTCACGTAGCTTTTCGGCGTTCTCACCGAGAGCCTGTATCATTGCATCCTCTTCGCCGTAGACACCACGACCAGCAATGGCGGTGGCTTGCTGTAGTCCAGCGGCAGAATCCAGTAGAGCCTTTACTCCACCAGCACCCAAGCCTTTGACTACATCAATAGCAAAGTTATCCTCGGTTTGCATCTTATCGATAACCTTGTCCATAGCTAACTGCTTAAGGACAGATAAAGATACATCCTTATCGTGGGTTATCCTTACGGTTTCACCCGAAGCCTTGTCTCTAAATGTACTGGTAATCATGCCGGGACTAACAAAAGATTATTACAGTCCAAGGTATTGCCTGGGAGCGAATGGACCTGCTACGCCAATATCAAATGTTAAGTCTCTCGTCATTGATGGCTCATCTTCTGGGAACATCTCTTTAAGTACGGATGGAGGAGGAGTAGGTTTTTTATCTTCTTCACTCTCTTGAGACACTAAATCGATGTTCGTTCCTCCTTCGTATCCATAGAGTAGCTGTTCGCCACCTTCAATGTCACGAATGAGATTTATTACTCTGGGGTCTCCCTTATCAAGTACTTTGTTTATCCCCTTCGTGTATACCAATCTTCCATCTTCTATTACAAGTTTTTTATCATCCAAGTATTTCTTCAAATCCATCGCCACCTTGGGTGAAACCTTATCACGGTCAATCATCTTATTTATGACAGCTAGATTAAGCTGTGCGCCAAGAGCCATTGCCTTGTCTGCACCGAGACCCTTCACGAATTTTTTAACAGCAGGTTTAAGGGCATCGCTCTGCACCTGCTGGTCAGTAAGACCCAGAAGAGCCTGTAGGTATTGGTTACTTTTAACACCCTCGGTTAGGGCATCCGTTGCATTGTTAATCTTCTTAACCTTTTCCTGCCCCTCGATGAAGTTCCTAAGGCCAGCCCCGATACCAGCAGCTATCAGTTCACCCCCACGAGCGAATCCGCTTACGTCTGCTCTGCCCAGTTCTGGGCGTACTTGTGTTCCTGTTTGAAATGCCATAATTGATTATCCAAATAAATTTGTTCCGCTTAGTCCTGTTCCGATGCCACCTGCGAGACCACCAATCAAAGCACCACGAGCTTGAGCCTTAGCACCTTGGAACTGAATATCCTGCCCTCGTTGTTGAAGGGCAAGGTTAATACCTACGTTGGGGTCAAATAGTTGCGGACCCATCGGTCCAGCAGCAAGCCCGGTAGCCTGTCCTAGTGTCTGACCTCCAAGCTGAATAGCTTGAGAAGGACGGCCAAGAAGGGTCATACCAATGTCACCCGCTATCGCACGTTGTTGTCCGAATGCACCAGCACCAGCTTGTCTCGCCTCTTGGCGGAGACCAGCCTTGAACTGCTCACGACCAAGTAACTCAGCCGCTATAGAGCTTTCATCACCGATACGACCACGAGCCAAAGAACCGGCACGAGCAGCCTGCTCTGCCATTCTACGGCGTTCCGGGGATAGTGGACCCTCAGCCTCGCCAAAAAGCCTCATGGCTTGTGCTTGAGCAGCATCAGCTAGGGCGGCACTACGTGGGTCAGCGGCACGGTAAGCAGAGACAACCTGCGGGGCGAACTCTTGGATAGCACCTACATCAGCCTCACGCTGAAGCTGTAGCTGTTCACGTTGGAGTTCTGATGCACGGCGAGCTTGCTCCTCAAGTAAGTCAAACACACCAGGGGTAGCCTCACGCATCATGGTGGGAGATAGACCCTCTAGGGTCTGTTGCTGTGAGGCAATCTCGGCTTGAAGCCTTGCGTATTCAGGGTTGGCTTCTGTTACCTCCCTCCCTGCCCTCCGAAATCCGCCAGGTTGAGTAGTAGTAATAGTCTCTGGGGTCTGGGCAAGTTGTGCTTGTAGCTCGCTGACGCGCTCCTGTGCAGCAGTAAATCGAGGGTCAGCAACTTCTCCAGCCTCTAGTCCACGAGCAAACGTACCAATGTCCTGCAACTCAAGGGCGGCATACCGGGGACGGAACTGTTCTTCCGCACCAATGATACGCTCTTGAAGTCTAGGGTCAGTTACGCCCCCAAAACTCCTAAAGTCCTGACCAAACAAATACTCACCCATTGCTTGACCTGGGTCAATCGGTGGTGGTGCTTTTCCTTTTCCTCCCATTTTATTCCTTTGCTTTTAAGATTTTTGAAAATACTTTTGTTGTGTATTCAACACGAGTCGGGAAACCTTTTCTTTCACGAACCCCTAAGAGTTTCTTACAAAGGCAATCCGGCTCTCGTTCAATAAATTTAAGAAGCATTTGCTTCCACGCAGACTTGCTAGATGCAAACAAGAACGCCATGAAGATGGCATCACCATTTGGTTTGTCCTTGTCCCAGTTGTACACAAAGCTCCATTGGTCATCTGAGTCGCAGTTGTACCACATGAATACTCCCTGTATCTTTGATTCATCATCAGCCAACGCAATCAATGTACCCTTGGCTTGGTGGTAAGCAACTAGTTGCTCAAGCGTATCCCTGTCCCAGTCTTGGAATACTTTTCCGTTCTCATTCTCAATGCAGTAATCAACAATGCTGTTCACATAGGCATTGAAGTGCGGTTGCTTCCCTGACTTGAGGGCAGCTACGGCTGAGTTTAGGACTGGATTATCTACTTCAATCATGCGTAAATTTCTTCAGCTTGGAGGGTACTAATACCCCTTACGTAATCATTATTGTCCACCTCCACCTCTGCTCTATTGATATAAACACTTCCTGTCCCAGCAACTTGCTGCGTGTATATCTTGAAGGCAACGGTATCGCCAGCACTATAACTCAATCCAGTAAGGAATACATCAAATGTATTTTTGTCCAGCCAGCTACCAACGTCACCATCAAAACCAACCGCGTGAACCGCAACCTTATTGCCTGGACTTGTTGGCAGGGAAAAATCCGTATAGGAGCCACCATTGAGGCTATACATTACCTTCCACGCAACCCCGTACCCTTGGCTAGTAGCACACCATGACATTGATGCGGACACACGAAAGCTCGAACCTGACACACGAGTTGTTAAAGATGGGTTCAATCCAGTAACTTCGTTCCACACATTTTCGCCCGAAGCCGTTACCTGAGTATCTAACTTTGATGCTAGTGCTACGTTTGGCTTGTACAAATCTACATAAGCCTTGATGCTTTGCTGAGTAGCCAAGGCGGTCGCACTATCAGAGGTCATATCATCCTCATCCAAAATAGCCACCTCAGCGGGTGCTGCCGCACCTCCGCTTACATTACCCAGAACCTTGTAGTCAGCTAGGTTTTCAATCTTGGCCTTTGTGACATTACTATCAGCAATTTTTGCTGTCGTTACATTGCTGTCGACAATCTTTGCGGTAGATATACCGCCGTCCTTGACGATGATAGCACCGCTAGAAAGCTGTGTGCTTACGTTGTCAACCGCTCCAGAAGCGAAGGTTGAACTGTCAACGAGGTTATTCAGCTTGGTAGCTGTAACCTGTTCGCCTGTTGCAAATGTTGTTCCTTTGGATAATACTGCCATTTATATAGCCTTTTCTGTTGAACGGAATGACACCGAGCCATCAGTATCGATAGCACGAATACGAGGTCTTCCGCTTGTATTGTTGATTGTAAATTGTATACCGTATCCACGGCGATTCCCTATTCTACCACGGATGGAAACATCTTCATTGATTGCCAATGCTCCACCATTAAAGTCAGCAAGAGTACCCAAGGATAATGTAGCATCAGGGTTCTCTGTTTCGACAGATATATCAAAGTCGGAGGTATTGTCCTCACTTGACTGAACGTGAATATCGAATTCCTTCCAGCGTTTACGCTCAAGGGTTCCCAGCGTGTACTGCCGGGTAGTGATAGAACCCGGAACATTGAGGTTCTGCTGGCTTCCACCAATCTGTGTAATAACACGGTCAACCCCGTCAACCCGCTTTTCAAGGCGGTGAACGCCACCGATATCATTTACTACGTAAACCGCTCGGTCATCGCCGTCACCCACAACAATCAAATTGGTGCTGTGGAAGTTGGCATCGTTCACTTGGTCAACGGATTCCCATTGCTTTGTGAGGAAGTTGTAAACTAGGATTGCATTGTTCTCGGTCGCTGAGTCCAGAGGAACCGCAATGAAATACCTATTGTCAAAGTAAGTAGCTACTGAGTTTTCCCAAGCGTTCTTGTTTATCCGCTTGATTGTTTCATTAATGGGTTCACTCAATGGTGTTTCAGTACCACGAAGGTTGTACTCATCCAAGAACTGTGTACCATATACGCCATTGTCCGAAAGGAAAAGAACCTGATTGCCAACCTGTACGATTGACTTACGAGCCACGCAGCCGACCTCATTGGTAAGGACACGTGTACTTGCGGCTTGGAGGTTGGTAGTATTCTCAACCAAGTGAATACTGTTGCGGTTAAATACCAGCAGTCTGTCCTCGGCAAAGGATTGTAGCCCAACCACGAAGTCAGCCGTACCAGCGTTGAAGCGGTACTGCGCAAAAATCTGGTCATAAGTATCGCTGTCCAGAATGTCGGATGCTATTACTTCGTCCAATATACCACGAGAAGTAAAGCTGTCGGCTGATGCGTCCACGGTAAATCGATAGGGCATCACAAGTCTACGCTGGTGGTAGATAGCAAACGGCGGTGCTGGCATATGGGTAAATCCTAGACCAACGGATACGTGCTGTTGGAAAATTACACCAGAAACATTGCTGGCATTTGCTAACTGGACAAAGAAATCAACCGTGAACGCAACATCATCACGAGCAGCCACAATGTACTCAGTACCTATCGTAAACGTAGCTGGACTTCCTACGGACTCAACAATGAACTTTTCGCCCACATCAAGTCCATTCATTGCGGCAAGGTTAGCAAAGGTCGCAGTTGCCTTACCGTCAGTTATGTCAACACGTGTAGGTGTAAGTTGCTTTGGCTGGCTGTAAGTCCCGCTTTCCACCTTGGTAAATGCAGGTGACCCAGAAAAGGAACCATCCCACTCAAGGGCTGTCTCTCCGTTTCGGAAGATGAACACCTTGTTGAAAGCCTGAATCATATCAACGCTTGCACTTACGGTTACCCCAGCAGGGTAAGTAATATCGGTTGTAGCACCTGTGTTTATATTGATTGCAATACCCTTTGAGTTTGATGCAATAATAATGTACTGACTAGCAGCAGCATTCGGGTCAGAGAATCCGCATGAGCCGTAGATAGCGTTGACTGCATCATCAGCAAGAATACCGAACTTGACGGTGGCTGTTCCACCGGCCGTACCGCTGTAAGTCTGGTCAGATATTGTTATCTGGGTGCTACTATCTTTTGTGAACGGACGATTACCGTTGGGGTCAGGGGTAATACCGGTAACACCGCTGAGATTGATTGTACCCGAACTTGGGTAGTCAGTAGCTGTTACATTCGTAATGACAAGGTCTCCTGCGGTCTGTGTAACAGTAACGCTTGAGTCATCGGCAACTAGGGTGAACGGAAGTGTCAACGCATCAGCACCAACGGCCAGAGGTGCAACCACTAGCTCTACGCCCTTTCGTACTTGAGCTTCGCCGTTTCGGTCTACTCTGATGTTTTGGGCATCAGAAAGCAATCCTGGCTGAAGCTGGTCAGGGCGAAGGCGGTTATTGAATCCAGCAAAACCGACATCCCCAGCTTTGGAGATTCGGTCATCAAGTCCACCATATGCACGATATTCCGGCATTTATTTTTTCTTCTTAGCACGAGCGCGGCGAGCTTTCATTTCCTGCATGGCAGTAGCTCGTCCACGGCGTACATCTTTATACCGTACCCCTTTGGCTGTAACTGGAAATTCACCCATGTCCATGCTAATTTCAGCACGTGGTGTTTTCTGGGGGTCAGCCTTTGGTGGCTTTGCTGCACGAACCTTGGCGAACTCAGCATCGATAGCCTCCGCTTCTTTGCGAAGTCTCTCGCCAGCGGATTCCTTTTTACGAGCAATAACCGGGTCAACGAACTGGCGCATGGCGATTTCGCCTGCTGCACCAATTACGGGAGCCAATATATTGGCACGGCTACCTAAGAATCGTCCAGCCTTTAGCACCTTGCGGGCGGTACTCTTGGCGCTCGTTACGGCTTTTGGAGCATTGGGTGCTTTAGCTGCTTGCTGTTGAGCCTTGGTCTGGCGGCGGCGCTGCTCATTTCGCTTTTGATTAGCGAGTTGTCTCTTCTGTTCTGCGGAAGTGTACTCACCGCCATAGGCTGTGCGTCTTCCTCCTCCTCTTGTTTTCTGGGGCATGATTATATCTCCTTTTGGGTTTTTAATATTTTTTGATTTTAGCAATTCCAGGCTCTACGGCTCCAGTAATTTGCTGAAAGTTTATTGGACTTACCCTTGATACCACCGCTCCGAGCGCAGTAGCTTTTCTTCCGGGCTGGACGATTCTTCTTGATTGTCATGTTCGCATCGCCGAACCGCACAATCTTTTCCTTGCCACCTTGGCAAGCCTTCACAACGAATTTCTTCCCGCCCTGGACTTCACGGCGTGGCACGTTGCACTTCATCTTGGATTTATCTGCCATTGTTATTTCCGTTTAACTGGTTTGACACGCTTTGGTTTACCTGCTGGTTGTCCAAGTTTCTTTTTTTCGGCGACTCGGCTTCGCTTTTGTGCGGAGGTCATCTCGCCAGCAGTAACAGGGGTTCTTTCGCTTACACGCTTCGATGGCCGACAGTATGGTGTCCCTCGCTTTTCTCCCTTTTGTCTGCCACAGGGCTTCCC
>Ga0129351_1000217_pt1 | contig 20781 bp, 25 predicted proteins | sample CPBDNA_8_FD_94423 | JGI IMG/M metagenome (GOLD analysis project Ga0129351, IMG submission 94423) | Freshwater to marine salinity gradient microbial communities from Chesapeake Bay, USA - CPBay_Sum_27_0.2_DNA | ecosystem: Environmental > Aquatic > Marine > Coastal | place: USA: Chesapeake Bay... | reverse complement strand
TAACAACATTTATATTAATCGAAAAGCAAGTTCATCTACAGATGCAGGATACACACAAACAATAAAAGTTCCATTATCATATGGACCAAAAGAAAAGTTTCTTGCAAGAGCTGCAGTTGATCCGAGTTTAAATCGACCAATTGCTGCAGTATTACCAAGAATGAGTTTTGAATTTACAAATATTGGTTATGCACCTGAAAGAAAACTTTCAACAATACAAAAATTAGTAAAGGTTGATCCTGCAGATCCACAAAAATTAAAGTATCAATATAATCCAGTGCCATATGACTTTAACTTTGGATTATCAATTATGGTAAAGAATGCAGAAGATGGTACAAGAATTTTAGAACAGATTATGCCATACTTTACACCTGAATGGACAAGTACAGTTAACTTAATTCCTGATATGGATTTAAAGTTTGATATTCCAGTTACAATACAGGCTGTAAATTATTCAGATACATATGAAGGTGATTTTGAAACACGAAGAGCAGTTATTTGGGATTTAGATTTCCTATTAAAAGGATATCTATTTGGCCCAATTAAATCAAGTAAAGTTATTAATCTTGCAAACATTCAAATGTATGTTTCAAAATCTACACCAGTTACAAATGTTACTGCAGCAGAAGAAAGAGTAAAGATAACTCCAGGATTAACAGCAAATGGAACAGCAACATCAAATGCTTCTGCATCAATAGCAAGATCTTTGATTGAAGCAGATGATGATTTTGGATTTATTACTGAATTTGAAGGAATAGATAATGAGTGATGATATAGGAGATTCTTTAGGTGTATCACCTATGGATTTTGGAAAAAGAAAACCAATTACAATAAATCAAAGAGAACCAGATCAGGATTTTGAATATACACGAGAAAATTTAATGCATGTTATCGAACGTGGTAGAGATGCATTAGATGAATTAATAGGAATAGCACAACAATCACAACATCCAAGAGCATACGAAGTCATATCAACACTAATTAAAACACTTTCAGATACAAATAAAGATTTGTTAGAATTAAGAAAGAAAGATAAAGATTTAAAAGATACAAAAGAAGTTGCACAGACAATTAATAATAATCTTTATCTTACTACAAGCGAATTACAAAAGTTGATTGATAAAAGTAATGCAGAATAATCCAGGTAAAGTTTACAATTCAAATGCAAACTTAAAAGCTGCAAATGTTCCTATTCAGTATACAAAAGAACAAGTTGAAGAATTTTTAAAGTGTAGTAAAGATCCAGTTTATTTTATTCAAAACTATTGTTACATTGTATCATTAGATGCTGGATTAGTTAAATTTAATCTCTATGATTGTCAAGTTGAAAAGGTAAAAACTATTCATGACAATCGTAAAGTTATTTTAATGGAAGGAAGACAACAAGGAAAAACAACGGTTTGCGCAGCATATATCTTATGGTATACGTTGTTTCAAGGTAGTAAAACAGTAGCAATACTTGCAAATAAAGCAACTGCAGCAAGAGAGGTCATGTATCGATATCAATTGATGTATGAAAATCTTCCATTGTGGTTACAACAAGGTGTTACTGTATGGAATAAAGGTGATATAGAACTTGAAAATGGTTCTATAGTATTTACAGCGGCAACAAGCGCTTCTGGTATTCGTGGTAAATCAGTTAACTTATTATATGTTGACGAGGCTGCGATAATACCAAATGGTGTTGCTGAACAGTTTTTTACTTCTGTATATCCAACAATTTCTGCGGGTAAAACGACAAAGATTATTCTTTCATCGACACCCTTAGGTTATAACCATTTTTGGAAGTTTTGGAATGATGCAGAAGAAAAAAGAAACGATTTTGTTCCAATGTTCATACATTACTCTAAGATACCAGGTAGAGATGAAAAATGGGCAGACGAACAAAGAAGACAGTTAGGTGAATTAAAATATAATCAAGAGGTATTGTGTAAATTTTTAGGATCTTCATTGACACTTATTCATGCAGATTGTATTGGAAAAATGTCATATGTAAGTCCACAATATCAAAAAGATGGGTTAGATATTCATCAACCACCGAAAAAAGGAAACACTTATGTGATTATTGCAGATGTGTCCAAAGGTGTGGGTGGTGATTATTCAGCTTTTACAGTAATAGATGTAACAAAGGCACCATATGAAGTTGTTGCAAAGTATCGTAACAATCTTATTAGTCCTTTATTATATCCAAATATTATTGATTCAGTAGCTAAGAACTATAATGAAGCATGGGTTTTATTAGAGATTAATTCTTCAGAACAGGTAGCACATATTCTTTACAATGAACTTGAATATGAAAATATTTTATTTGTAAGTAAGACGAGTAAAGGTCAAGTCGTTGGAGGAGGATTTGGTGGAGTTGGTAAATCAAGACTTGGTGTAGTAACAGATGCAAAGGTCAAAAGAATTGGTTGCCATAACTTAAAAACACTTGTTGAAGAGAACAAATTAATAATAAAAGATGCAGAAATTATAGCAGAAATATCTACATTTATAGAATCAAGAGGGTCATATCGTGCAGATGATGGATATCATGATGATTTAGTGATGACTTTAGTTTTATTTGCATGGTTAACAACACAGGCGTATTTTAGAGATTTAACAAATACAAATATAAGAGAAATAATATACAAGAATCAAATCGAAGATATAGAACAAAATTTAACTCCATTTGGCATCATAGATAATGGGCAACCAGATGAAAAAGTAGTAACATTAAGTGAAAAAGAGTTCGATAATTCGTTATCTTCACAATAAAGTTCGTAGAAGAATAAATAAAATGAACAATTGTAAGTTCGTTAACGTAATATTTTAGGGGGAATAAGATGCCTTTTCAAGTCAGCCCAGGAGTAAACGTTTCCGAAATTGATTTAACTACAGTCGTACCTGCAGTATCAACAACAGAAGGAGCCATTGGTGGAGTATTTAGATGGGGACCTTTGGACAAAGCAGTTTTGATTAGCAGCGAAGATGAATTAGTTAGTAGATTTGGGAAACCAACTAATCACAATCCAGAAACATTCTTTACTGCTGCAAGCTTCTTATCATATGGTAATAAACTATATGTAAGTAGAGCAGCAAATACAACAGATGGTGCTGGATCAAATGGTGTATTAACCGCTATGGCTAATACAGGGACAATATCATCTAACTTAGTACATATTGTATTAAATGAAGATGATTATGATACAAAACTATCAACATTTGAATCTGATGTTCATTATGTTGCAAGATTTCCAGGAGCTTTAGGTAATAGCTTAAAAGTTTCTGTTTGTGATGCAGCTAATCAATATCAATCAAACGTTGACTTAAGATCCTATGATGGATCAAACACATCTGCTGATATAGCAAACACAAAGATTGCTTTTACAGTAGGTTCAAACACAGCTACAGTAACAATAGCAAATGCTGTTACTGATGCAGACGGTTCAATAACAGGTGGAATTACTACAGCAGTTTTAGGTAAGTTAACTATCGGTGATTTATTTGAAGTTGGAAATTCAACTTTTGGTAAACAATATCTTAAGTTAACCTCAAAAGGAAGTGCTGTTACAGTAAATAATTCAGGTGTTAACACTGGTTCAACATCAGTTGACTTAACATTTGATGAAGTTTTCCAATTATCAGCAGACTTTGAATCAAATACTGTTGCACGTTATTGGGAATATTATAACACATTTGATACTAGACCAGGTCAATCAACTTGGATGGGTAATTTTGGTAACACATCAGCAAATGACGAAGTACATGTCGTAATTGCAGACGAAGATGGTAACATTACTGGAGTTCCTGGAACTGTTTTAGAAACATATTCTGGAGTTTCAAGAGCTACTGATGCAAAGAATGATGATGGTACTACAAATTACTATAAGACTGTTATCAATGATAATTCTCAATGGACATGGTGGGCTGGAGATAGAACAAACGCTGTATCAAATACAGGTTTAACACTCACTAGTGCAACTACAACTACACCAATGACACTTTCCTTTATACAAGGATCTGATGGAGATAATGAATCATCTCTTGCAATTGGTAGAGTTACTGCTGCTTATGATAAATTCTCATCAGCAGAGGATATTGACGTTTCACTTTTACTAACTGGAAAATCAAGAGGTGGTACAAATGGTGAGCAACTTGCTAACTATCTCATTGATAATATTGCTTCAGTTAGAAAAGATTGTGTTGTATTCCTTTCACCTGAAAGAGCAGACGTCGTTCAAAATGCAGGTAAAGATGAATCAGCTGATTCAGTTACATTCAGAAATTCAGTAAGATCATCATCGTACGCAGTTATCGATTCTGGATATAAATATATGTATGACAAGTATAATGACCTTTATCGTTATATTCCATTAAATGGTGATATTGCAGGTCTTTGTGTTAGAGCAGATACAACACGAGATCCTTGGTATTCACCTGCTGGATTTAACAGAGGTCAGATAAAAAATATCGTTAAACTTGCATACAATCCAGATAAAGCAAATAGAGATGTATTATATAAAGCAGGTATCAATCCAGTCGTTACTTTCCCAGGTCAGGGATCACTTCTCTTTGGTGATAAAACAGCACTTTCTAAACCAAGCGCGTTTGATCGTATCAATGTTAGAAGATTATTCATTGTCCTTGAAAAAGCGATTGCAACAGCTGCTAAATTTACTCTGTTTGAGTTTAACGATGAATTCACACGATCTCAGTTTAGAAATTTGGTCGAACCATTCCTTAGAGACGTACAAGGTAGAAGAGGTATTTATGACTTCCGTGTCGTCTGTGATGAAACAAATAATACAGGTGAAGTTATTGATAGAAACGAGTTTATTGGAGATATTTACATTAAACCAGCGAAATCAATCAACTTTATTCAGTTGAACTTTGTTGCAGTAAGGACCGGCGTCGAATTTTCTGAAGTCGTAGGACAGTTTTAATTAAACAGGGAGAAATCTAATGGCATTTAACGTAAATGAAATAAGAAGCCAGTTAACATTAGGTGGTGCCAGACCCACCCTGTTCCAAGTTACGATTCAAAATCCTGCTAATAGTGTAGGTGATTTAAAAACACCTTTCATGGTTCAAGCTGCACAGATTCCTGCTGCAACATTGGGAACTATTGAGGTAGGATACTTTGGTCGTAAAGTCAAACTTGCTGGAGACAGAAACTTTGATGTTTGGACAGTAACCATAATGAATGACGAAGACTTCTTAGTAAGAAATGCAATGGAGCAGTGGTCAAACACTATAAATTCTTTTCAAGGTAACTTAAGAGGATTTGGTGCATCATCACCATTGTTATATAAATCACAAGCTCAAGTTATTCAGTATTCTAAAACTGGAGTACCAATCAGAACTTATAATTTTGATGGTATATATCCAGTTGAAGTTTCACCGATTGAACTCGATTGGAACTCACAAGATACTATTGAACTTTTCACCGTAACATTCCAGTATGATTATTGGGAAGTTAGTGCTGGTATTACCGGCAACGCTGGTGGAAGTTAATATATATTTAGAATGAATAATTTTAGAGGTTTGTAATGGCAAGTTTATTTGGTTTTGAAATTAGAAGGAAGAAGGATAGGGACGAAGCAAAGGCCGTATCCTTCACTCCTCCAGTCCATGACGATGGAGCAGTTGAAATATCGTCAGGTGGTGCATATGGTACCTATGTTGATCTAGATGGATCAATAAAGACTGAAAGTGAATTAGTGACAAGATATCGTCAAATGGCAGAGCATGCAGATATTGATCGTGCTGTTGATGATATTGTAAATGAGTCAATAGTAACTGGTCCCGATGAGGATACAGTATCTGTTGTACTTGATGATATTGAATTTTCTGATTCAATAAAGAATACAATTCAAGATGAGTTTAAAACAATTCTTGAGTTATTAAAGTTTAACACACAACCATATGATATATTTAGAAAATGGTATATCGATGGTCGTTTATATTATCATGTAGTACTCGATGAAAGTAATCCTAAAGCGGGTATACAAGAATTAAGATATATTGATCCTCGTAAAATAAGAAAGATACGAGAAAAGAAAAGAAAGAATATGGAAGGTAAGCAACAGTTTACCGTTTCAACAACTGGAAAAGAATATTATATCTTTAATGAAAAAGGATTTACAGATAAAGGTTCAAGTTCCTATGGTGGATCTGGAACAAATGGTTTAAAGATTGCAAAAGATAGTATCGTACATACAACAAGTGGATTGTTAAGTACTAAAGGTGATTTAGTTCTTTCATATCTACATAAAGCGATTAAACCTTTAAATCAATTAAGAGCGCTTGAAGATTCAATGGTTATCTATAGAATATCAAGAGCTCCAGAAAGAAGAATATTTTATATTGATGTAGGTAACCTTCCAAAAATGAAGGCTGAAGAATACCTACGAGACATTATGACTAAGTTTAAAAATAAATTAGTCTATGATGCATCAACAGGTGAAGTAAGAGATGATCGTAAATTTATGACCATGCTCGAAGATTTTTGGTTGCCTCGAAGAGAAGGGGGGAGAGGCACCGAAATTACTACATTACCTGGAGGGCAGAATCTCGGTGAAACAAATGATGTTGAATATTTTCAAAGAAAGTTATATAACTCTTTGATTGTACCAATGTCAAGATTAGATCCAACAACTGTTTATAATGTTGGAAGAACTGCTGAGATTACAAGGGATGAAATTAAGTTTTCAAAATTTGTTGACAGACTTCGTTCCAGATTTTCTAATCTATTTTTAAATTTATTAGAAAGACAATTAATTTTAAAAAATGTTTTAACAAGTGAAGATTGGCTAAAAGTTTCTCAAGCAATAACATTTGATTATGCAAGAGATAATTACTTCGAAGAGTTAAAACAAGCTGAAGTTATGAGAGATAGAGTACAAACATTAAGAGATATGGATGACTTTACTGGTAAATACTTCTCTCATAAGTACATTAGAAAAAATGTACTTCATCAAAATGAAGAAGAGATGGAGGCTATTGATAAAGACATTGAAGATGAACAATCACGTGAACAATATACTGGGATGCCGGCTGAAAAGCCACAGGGACAGGAACAAGAACCTGAAGAGCAACCAACTGATGACAATTAATATGGAGTTATTTTATGGCTGAAGAAGAAGTAAAAACTAAAACAGAATATACAGTGCAAGATATGATTAATTTTGGTGCAGATAAAAATGCACTTGAATTTGGAAAAGCTTTTGATCATCTTGCAGGACAAAAAGTTGTTGATGCAATACAGGCAAAAAGACAAGAAGTTGCTAGTATGATGTTTAATGGTAAACCACCTGAAGAGGTAGAAACAGAAGTTGAACCAGAAACTACAGAACAACCAGAAGAAGAGGTTGTTGCAGCTGATACAGAACAAGAGCAGGAAGAAAAACCTGTAGGTACTGAAGATACAGTTGAAGTAGAAGATGAAGCTGGTGAAGTTAGAGGTGGACAAGAACAAGAAATTGAAGTTCAGCAAGAACCTGAAACACAGCCTGAAGTAGATGTTGAGCCACAAGATGAAGCTCAACCTGAAGAAGAAATTGAATTATCAGATGATGAAATTAAAGAGTTAGGAATAGAGGATTGGGACTTTAGTGATGAAGACATCGATAGTTTAGAAGATGCTGAAGACGGAACAGATTTAGAAGATAATAAAGGGGAAGAAGATGGCAAAGACGCTTAAGCAAATACTTGATGAAGTAAATGAGCCAAAAGCTGGAGATGAAAAAAGATTTAAAGATAAACATGTTATCGCTAAACATGCTGATGCAAACGGTAATGGTGATGATGTCTTTAATGGAAAAAATGTGAAGATGGCCGATAGAAAAAAACATCGTAAAGGCTACAATCCTGAAGAGGACAAAGAGCATTACGAAGAGATTCAAAGACATGCTGATTTTAAACAGGTTAAAGTAAAATTACCAGATGGTAGAGTTGTTATGAGAAAGCAAAGACCTGAAGTTAAGACAGAAAATAATAAAATTAAAGAAGCTCTAAAAATTGGAAGAGCTTTAGCTTTATCTAAATAAGGAGATTATAAATGGCAACAACATATACAAAGAGAAGTGAAGAATCAGTAATTATTCATTTCAGTGCAAATGGTACTGTTAAAGTTGTTGGTAATAATAGTGTAAGTAATCTTCATTCTGGAGAAGCTTATGCAAATGGTGATGAGGCAGATGTAACAAGTGCTTACATTAAACAAGCTTGGTGGGGAGCACCCAGCGGAGCTAATGCATATTGGACAGTTAAGAGAGGAACTTATGCAGGAGGTAATACTGTTTTAGTTCTTGACTCAACTGGTTACCACGATTATGCTGGTGGTGGAGGAGCAATTAAGATTGATTCTACTGCTGATATATCAGCAAATTTAACAGGTTCAACAGTCGGATTTTTACAGTTAGAAGTTCAACTAACTGGTGATTGGGCTAATACTTACGTATAGGAGATAACTATGAAACTCATGTGTGAAATAAACGAAGAGGTCAAGTATCTCGAGGAAGCAGATGATAAAGGCAATAAAGAGTACTTTATTGAAGGTATCTTCATGCAAGCCAATAAACCAAATAGAAATAACAGATTTTATCCAACAGAAACACTACAAAAAGAAGTAAATAGATACAACGAACAATACGTTAAACAAAATCGCGCATACGGAGAACTAGGTCATCCTCAAGGTCCTACTATAAACCTTGAAAGAGTATCACATATGATTAAAGAGCTTCGCCAAGATGGTGATAACTTTATTGGTAAAGCAAAGGTCATGGATACTCCATATGGCAAAATAGTAAAAAATTTAATTTCTGAAGGTGCAAAGCTCGGTGTAAGTTCTAGAGGTATGGGTTCCTTAAAATCAGGAAGAGGTGGTATACACGAGGTTCAGAAAGATTTCTATCTTGCAACTGCAGCAGATATAGTTGCAGATCCTTCTGCACCAGATGCTTTTGTACAAGGAGTTATGGAAGGTGTTGAATGGGTTTGGGATAATGGTGTCTTGATACAGAAACATTTAGAAGATGCTAAAGAAGAAATTAACGAGGCAGCAAGAAAGAAGAAGTCAGATGCTGTTAAGTTAAAGGTTTTTGAGAACTTTTTAGAGAAGTTATCAAATAAGTAAGATTTATAAATAATATGAATATTAAAGCCTAAATTAATTTAGAGGGAGCTTACAAATGGCAAAAGATAAAGAAACAAAAATCGAAGAACAAAAGCCAGTTGAAGTTGAAGAGGTTAAAAAAGAAGCTAGCGAGCAAATTGAAGAGCAGTCTGCCGCTGCTGCTACTCTCAAACCAAATTCAACTAAAGCTGAGATGATGAGCAAAGTCGTTAGTAAAATGGCTGGCATGTCAAAATCAGATTTATCAAATATGATTGATAAAGTATTGGCTAGTGTTGGTAAAGAAGCAGATGTTATTCCTGCAGGTACTGCAGAAAAGAATAAAGCATCTGTTGCTGCAAATAAATCAGTTAAAGAAGATGTTGAAGAAATGTTAGGTTCAGAAGAGTTATCTGAAGAGCTTAAAGAAAAAGCTTCAACATTATTTGAAGCTGCTGTTAACAACAGAGTTGCTATCGAAAAAGCACAAATTCAAGAAGAATTTGACAGCAAAGTAGAAGAAGCAATTAAAGAAAAGACCGAAGAGCAACAATCTGCTTTAGTAGAACAAGTTGATAATTACTTGACCTACGCTGTAAATGAGTGGATGAAGAAGAATGAGGTTGCTATTAATTCTACACTTCAAGCTGAAGTAATGGAAGGATTTGTTTCTGGTCTTAAGACTTTATTCAAGGAAAATTATATTGAAATTCCAGAAGATAAAGTTGATGTTGTTAATGAACTTGGAACTAAAGTCGAAGAACTTGAGTCTAAACTCAATGAAGCTATCGATAAGAATCTTCAATTAGAAAAAGTTGTTGAAGATGCTGAAAAGTTAGCAATTTTCGATGAAGTATCTGAGGGATTAGCAGAAACTCAAATTGAAAAGTTTAAGACAATGGCCGAAGGTATTGAATCAGAGAATCTTGAGCAATACAAATCTAAACTTAAGGTAATCAAAGAAAACTATTTTTCTGAAAAGAAAGTAGCACCAAAAACTGAGGAAGAACAAGTTGACGGTGTCGATGATGCTGAAAAGGTAGAAGCAATTGCAGAAGAGTCTAAAAAGGCTGTTGGACCAATGTCTAATTATGTAAATGCTATATCACGCACACTTAAAAAGTAAATAAAAATAAATATGTCTATTAACAATAACATTTCCAAGGGGGAAAATTAAAATGTATCTAGCTGAAGAAATTCAAAAGAAATGGGCCCCTGTATTGGATCATGAAGACTTAGGCAAAATTTCTGATACTCATAAGAGATCAGTTACTGCCATGGTTTTGGAAAATACAGAAAAGGCTCTTAAAGAAGGTCGAGTACTTTCTTCTCAGTCACTACTTGGCGAAGCTGATGTTGCTGCAATTCCTGCAAATGCAACAGGTACTGCTGGTGACGGTGACGGAGTTGCAAACTTCGACCCAGTATTAATTAGCTTAGTTAGAAGAGCTATGCCAAACCTTATTGCATATGATATCTGCGGTGTACAACCAATGACTGGACCTACAGGTCTTATCTTTGCAATGAGAGCTAAGTTTGATGGCTCAGCAAACTCTAACGACGAAGCATTCTACAACGAACCAAATACTGGAAAATCTGTAATAGGTTCTCCAACTGGCGATGACACTTTAGGTGGTGAGCACGTCGGTACAACTCCTGGTTCTGCAAACAATGCTGAAACAAACACATACAACTTCCAAGCTGGTATGACTACAGCTGCTGCTGAAGCTGGTGGTAATGGTTCATCAAATGCTATTCCTCAAATGGCATTCTCGATTGAAAAAGTAACTGTTACTGCAAGATCAAGAGCGCTAAAAGCTGAGTACACAATGGAATTAGCTCAAGACTTAAAAGCAATTCATGGTCTTGATGCTGAAACCGAGTTGTCTAACATTCTATCTGCTGAGATCTTAGGTGAGATCAACAGAGAAGTTGTTAGAACAATTAATGTTACTGCTGCTCAAGGTGCTGCTGCTGGAACAACTACTGCTGGTACTTTTGACTTAGATACAGATTCTAACGGTAGATGGTCTGTTGAGAAGTTCAAAGGTTTAATGTTCCAAGTTGAAAGAGAAGCAAACAAGATTGCAAAAGACACACGTAGAGGAAAAGGTAATTTAATTATCTGCTCATCTGACGTAGCTTCTGCTCTTCAAATGGCAGGTGTATTAGATTACGCTCCTGCTCTTAACTCAAACGCTCTAAACGTTGATGATACTGGTAATACATTTGCTGGTGTACTTAACGGTAGAATGAAAGTCTACATTGATCCATATGCTACTGGTAACTATATGACTGTAGGTTATAAAGGCTCATCAGCTTTTGATGCTGGTCTTTTCTACTGCCCATATGTTCCATTACAAATGGTCAGAGCGGTACAAGCTGATTCCTTCCAGCCTAAGATTGGATTTAAGACACGTTACGGTATCGTAGCTAATCCATTCGCTGAAGGTACTGCTTATGGTATGGGTGGTCTTACTAAAGACTCTAACTTATACTACAGAAGAGTGTTAGTAAATAACATTATGTAATAAATCTCCATTAAGAGAGATGCAAAAATAAAATTGGGAGTCTTCGGACTCCCTTTTTTTTATTATAAATAATATTATGTCAGCATATACTAATCAACCAGACAACTTAAATTTCCTTTCTCCATTAGGATTTAAGTTTAACATTAAAAAGACACCGACGTTCAATCACTTTGTTCAATCGGTATCTATACCTAATCTCACATTAGGTACTGTATCAGTAGAAACACCCTTCGTAAGATTGCCGGTTCCTGGCGATAAGTTACAATTTTCTGAACTCCTTGTAACGTTTAGAGTTGATGAAGATATGCTGGCATATACTGAGATTCATGAATGGTTAGAGGCTGTTGGTTTCCCAGATAATTTTGATCAGTTTAAAGTTGTTGCACCAACTGCAACTGCTGGAGGAACTGCAAATAATGTTGGAACAGCTGGAATTATGACTGGTGAAGGTGTTTATTCAGATGCAACATTAACTGTACTAAATAGTGCTATGAATCCACGTATAAGAATAAACTATCAAGATCTCTATCCTACCTCACTATCAGACACTACATTTAATGCATCATTAACAGATGTTGATTATTTAGAGTGTACTGCAACATTTGCCTACAAAAGATATAAAATCGAAAGAATTTAAAAAAACAGTGTACATACTATTAAAAATATAGTATAATGTATCTAAGACAGACAAGTATAAGGTTTATATTATGACATTAGATGATATCTATACAGAATGGGATAAAGATTCAAAGATAGATCAAACAGAGTTGGCAAAAGAAGCTCTTAAAATACCACAACTTCATAACAAATATTATAAGTTTTATAATAAAGAAAGATTGGCTCTTCGAAAACTAGAACATGACTTTAAATCATTAAAGCATGATAAGTATGAGTTCTATACTATGGGACCAAATGAAGATACACCATCTGACTGGGAATTACCACCTCGAGGTAATATACTCAAATCTGAAGTAAATCAATATCTAGACGCCGATAAGGATTTGATAAATATATCATTAAAGATTGGTTATGCTCAAGAAAAAGTTGAGTTAATCGAATCAATTATTAAATCATTGGTGAATAGAGGTTTTCAAATAAAAAGTGCTATTGATTGGGTTAAGTTTCAGAATGGATTGTAATGGACAAAATAGAAGTATTACCGCATAACGAAGTCTTTTATACACTAGACACAGATGATGGAATACTTCAAGAAATAAGTGATCTATTTACTTTCAAAGTTCCAGGTTATCAATTTATGCCACTCTACAAGAATAAAATGTGGGATGGCAATATCCGTTTGTTTAATGTAAATACAAGAAAGTTATATATTGGTTTACGTTATCATCTACAAGAATTTGCAAAACAAAGAAACTATGAAATAAAATATCAAGTCGAAGTTCCTGAAAAAATGAAGGTCGACGATATGAAGTTTGTCCTTAAGCAAATAAAATCTAAAATCAAACCAAGAGATTATCAAATAAAAGCTTTCTTAAATGGTGTTGAAAGAGGAAGAGGACTATATCTTTCTCCAACTGCATCAGGTAAATCACTAATCATCTATATGTTAATTCAATACTGTCTAATGGTACACCGAAAGAAAGCACTTATCATTGTACCAACAACTACATTAGTTCATCAAATGGCTGCTGATTTTGCAGACTATGGATATGAAGGAGTAGTACATAAAATATTTGCAGGTCAAGAAAAACAATCTGATTGTAAGATACATGTCACAACATGGCAATCAATCTATAAAGAAAGAAAAACATTCTATGATCCATACTGTGTAATTATTGGTGATGAAGCACATTTATTTAAAGCTAAATCACTAACATCAATAATGGAAAAAGCAGAAAATGTTGAACATCGATTTGGATTTACTGGTACTCTTGATGGAACTCAAACACATAAGTTAATGTTAGAGGCATTATATGATAAGGTAACAAGAGTTGCACAAACGTCTGAATTGATTAAGCAGAACTATCTTGCCAGTTTACGAATCAAGTGTATTGTGTTAAAATATAACAATGATGATAAAAAACTAGTAAAAGGTTTAGATTATCAAAAAGAGATTGATTTTATTGTACAACACAAAGGTAGAATGGATTTTATAAGAAACTTAGCATTGAACTTAAAAGGTAATACATTGGTGTTATTTCAGTTTGTAGAAAAACATGGAAAGATTATCTTTAATGAGTTAAATAAATATAATAAAGATAAAAAAATATTCTACGTATCAGGTGAAGTCGATGGTAATGAAAGAAATGATATAAGAGGATTGGTTGAGAAAGATGATAACTCAATTGTTGTTGCATCATATGGTACATTCTCAACAGGTGTAAACATAAGAAGATTACATAATATTATTTTTTCCTCTCCAACAAAATCACGAATTCGTAATCTACAATCAATAGGAAGAGGATTACGATTAGGTGATGAAAAAGACTATTGTACATTATATGATATCGCAGACGATTTAACATGGAATGCAAGACAAAATTTTGCCTTAAAACATTTCGTTGACAGAACAGAGGTATATGATGAAGAAAATTTTGAATACACAATGTATAATTACAAGGTATAGCAATGGAAAATAATATAAAAATATTTACATTAGATACTGGAGATGATATAATAGGTATAGTAATGGAAGATGATAAAGAAAATTATATCATCAAGGATCCATTTATTATACGCTATTCAACGTCTATGAGATCTGGAATATCGATAACATTAAGACCATGGTGTATTTTAAGTGATGATTCACTATTTGCCTTTACTAAAAAATCTATAGTTTCAGCATCATTTCCAAGACAAAGTGCTGCTGATTATTATATGGTTACAAAGGATTATCTTATTCAAACTTCTATGCAAGAGCTGGATACTATTATTAATGAGAATATAAAATATGCTAAAAGTGATATGAAGAAAGAACAAGAGAAATCAGATGAAAAACCTGTAGAATTTGATGAAACCCAAAAATCGTATCTAGAGAGGTTATCAGCAAATACTATACACTAATAAGAAATATTATGAGAAAAAGAAAATCTGTACACTACATTGATAATACTGAGTTCTATACTGCAATAAAAGAATATAAAGAAAAAGTTATAGCAGCACAAGAAAACAATTCAACACCACCAAGAGTAACAGAGTACATTGGTGAATGTTTTATGAAGATTGCAAAAAATTTAGCAATGCGACCAAACTTTATTAATTACACATACAAAGATGATATGATATCTGATTCGATAGAAAATTGTATGTTGTATATAAATAACTTTGATCCAGAAAAATCTAAAAATCCTTTTGCATATTTTACACAGATAATTTACTTTGCATTTCTACGTAGAATACAAAAGGAAAAGAAACACACATACATTAAACATAAACTCTTTGAAGCATCTGTTGTCCATGAACAAATCTATAATAAATTTGATGCAAGCGATTCATATACAGTTCAATCAAATATTATTAACAATGATAAGATGAATGAGTTCATTACATCATTTGAAGAAAAGATGAACATCAAACCTAAAACTAAAAAAGTCATTGGCTTGGAGCAATTCTTAAAATGAAAATAGCATTTATTACTGATACACATTTTGGTGCGCGCGGTGATAGTACCATCTTTGATACCTTTTTTAAAAAATTCTATGATAATGTTTTCTTTCCATACTTAGAAGAAAATAACATAAAAACAATTATTCATCTTGGTGATGTTTTTGATAGAAGAAAATATATTAACTATAATACATTAGCAAGTTGTAGAGAATACTTTTTTAATAAAGTAAAAGATTATGATACACATATGATTGTAGGTAATCATGATGTTTACTTTAAAAATACAAATGAAGTAAATTCTCTTGAATTGCTTTTACAAGAATATAACATAAAAGTTTATGCACAACCAGATCATATTACTGTTGGTGGTAGAAAGATATTATTGTTACCATGGATATGTGCAGATAATTATGAACAGTCAATGGAGATTGTAGAAAAATCAGATGCAACTGTCTGTCTTGGTCATTTAGAGATTCAGGGATTTCAAATGTATAAAGGTGCAGAATCACAAGGTGGTTTAGATAAGAATCTATTTGAAAAGTTTCATACAGTTTGCTCAGGTCATTATCATCATAGATCAACTGGAGGGAACATTACATATCTCGGTAATCCATACGAAATTACATGGTCTGATTACAATGATCCAAGAGGGTTTAATATTTTTGATACAGAAACATATGAGATAGAACATATTATTAATCCTTATAATATATTTCAAAAAGTGTTTTATGATGATAAAGAAAATGTAATACAAGATGCACATGACACATTTAAATCTTTTAAAGACACAAACGTAAAGATCGTTATAAAGAATAAAGACAATCCATATACCTTTGATAGATTTATGAATTTAATTGAGAAAGCTGGACCAGCAAATATTCAAGTTGTTGATGATCATTTAAATTTAAATCTTGAAGATGATGATAGTGTTATTGATGAAGCAGAAGATATAAGAACAATTCTACAAAAGTATATCGAATCTTCAGACATGAAAACAGATAAAAAATCAGTGTACAAACTTATTGATTCAGTATATAATGAAGCTTTAACCGTTAATTCTGCGAACTAAAAGGAATATTATGCCAAAAAAATTAGTTAAAGGTGGTGAAAGTATCTATCGTAAAAGATACTTAAATGATAAAGTTGTCGTACCAACATTAGTTGTGAGTGGATCTAAAAAAATGGGTGGTGCTGTTGATGGAGAAGTTGTAAGATATGCAAATGGTACTGTCATACCATTCAATCAAATTGGTGAACTTGGTCCTATCATAAGAAAAAAATAATATGTTATATTTCAAAAAGATTCGATGGAAAAATCTTCTATCGACTGGAAATGTATTTACTGAAATCCAATTAGATAGAAATAAATCTACACTTATTGTAGGAAACAATGGTGCAGGTAAGTCAACACTTGTTGATGCATTATCGTTTGTACTTTTTAATAAACCATTTCGATCAGTAACTAAAGGTCAACTTCTTAATACAATAACACAAAAGGGTTTAGTCGTTGAAGTAGAATTCTCAACAAGAAAAAGTGAGTATCTTGTAAAGAGAGGAATTAAACCAAATGTGTTTGAAGTTTATTGTAATGGTAATCTTATTAATCAAAATGCAGATGTAAAAGACTATCAAGATGTTTTAGAAAAAAATGTTTTAAAACTTAATCATAAATCATTTAATCAAATTGTTGTACTTGGTTCTGCAAACTTTGTACCATTTATGCAGTTACCTACAGGAAATAGAAGATTGATTATTGAAGATCTTTTAGACTTACAGATATTTACAACAATGAATACTATTCTAAAAGAAAAAATATCAACAAACAAAACTGCAATAATTGAAACTAATAGTTCTGTTCAGCATACAGAAGATAAAATAGAAATGCAAAAGACTCATCTTGCAAAGTTAAAAGAAAACAATGATGATATTATAAAAAAGAAAAATGATAAGATAGCAGAGTTTAAAAAGAAAAAAACAGAACTCGAAACTGATTATACTTCATTAGAAGATAAAAGAAAAGAGTATAGTGAAAAAACTAAAAATTTAGATTCATTAGAAAAGAAACTTGCTGAGTTTAATTTAATCTCATCACAACTTAGTACTCGATTAAAAAAACTAGAAAAGACACAACAGTTCTTCCATGATAATGAAAACTGTCCAACATGCCAACAAGGTATTGAAGAACATCATAAACATTCTATTGTAGAAAAGAGTAAACAAAAAGAACAAGAAGTACTTCGTGGCAGTGAACAGTTATCGACTAATATTAAAAAGATACAAGATCAAATAACAGAACTTAATAAAATTGTTGCATTACAGAATTCTGTATCAAATAATATAGCAGATAATATAAGACAACAAAAAAGCTTAGAGCAATGGGTATCATCATTAAATGAAGAAATCAGTGATTTATCAAAAAAGGTAGAAACCGAAGATAATAATATAGATTTAAAAGAACTTAATACTACATTAGAAGCATTTAAAAAGAAGTTAAAAGAAGAACTTGAACAGCGAGAAATATTAGAGTCTGCCAGCCTTTTATTAAAAGATGGTGGTATTAAATCAAAGATTATAAAACAATACATACCTATTATTAATCGCTTAATTAATAAGTATCTTTCACAGATGGACTTCTTTGTTGATTTTCAATTAGATGAAAACTTTGGTGAAACAATACGATCAAGGTTTAGAGATAAATTTAGTTATGCTTCATTTAGTGAAGGTGAAAAGATGAGAATCGATTTAGCATTACTCTTTACATGGAGAGCTGTAGCAAAGATTAGAAACTCATCAACAACAAATTTACTTATAATGGATGAAGTGTTTGATAGTTCATTAGATCTTGAAGGTACTGATGATTTTATAAAGATGCTAAATGATTTAACACAAGATACAAATACATTCATTATAAGTCATAAAGGTGATGCACTCTATGATAAGTTTCATAGTGTAATTAAATTTGAAAAAATAAAAAACTTTTCGAGGATGGGAAAATGATATACGATTTAGTAGACGAAATGGATCCAATATTACAGGAACAGATGCCTGTTTTTGATTTTAAAGATCCACCAATAGATCCAGTAGAATTAGCAACAAACTTAACAGAAACAATGTTAAAGAACAACGGTATGGGATTAGCCGCTCCCCAATGTGGTCTTCGATATCGTTGTTTTGTCGTTGCAGCAAATCCTGTAATTGCAGTCTTTAATCCAAGAATTTTAGATTATACAAAGACAGAAGAATTACAGATAAAACTTGATGAAGGATGTTTATCATATCCTAATATATTTTTAAAGATAAATCGACCACGAATAATTAAGGTACGATATACTATGCCTAATGGTCAATTTACAACTGAACAATTCCATGGAATGACATCAAGAATATTTCAGCATGAGTTTGACCATTTAGAGGGAGTTACAATGTTTGATCATGTATCTCGATTACAAGCTGATAGAGCAAGAACAAAGGCGAAAAAAAGATTATCAAAACTAGTTTACAACGTTTAAGTTTTGTGTTATAATGTAAAAAATAATGATGAAGGAATATATTTATGAGTAAAAATTGGGTAGCAGATATATCATCTATGCACAAACATTATGGTGTTAATCCAATCATTCGTGATATGGATCCACAAATGTTAAAAGAATTTCTAAAATTTAGAACAAACTTTCTTCAAGAAGAACTTGACGAATTAAAAAGTAATGCAGACAATCCAGAAGAAATTGTTGATGCATTAATCGATCTTTGTGTGGTGGCGATTGGTACACTCGATGCATTTGGTATTGATTCAAATAGAGCATGGAATAAGGTTCTTACTGCAAATATGCAGAAAAAACCTGGAGTGAAAGAAGGTCGTCCCAATCCTCTCGGACTTCCAGATCTTATCAAACCTGAAGGGTGGAAAGCGCCGTCACATGAAGGCAACTATGGTTTATTAAAACGAATAAAGGAATAGTTATGAGAGAGTTAATTGATGAAAGACCTACAATGAAGCCTGAAGCAATTATCAGAGGTATTGATAGAATAATATTTCTGTTAGAAGAGATTGCATATCTTAAAACACAGATACAATCTGAAGGTACAGGGCATATCCATACAACAATCGGTGTATTACAGGATAGAGTCAAAGAGCTTAAAAAAGAATTTGGCTAATAAAATCAACCACTTAGGGACATATTTTCTAAGTTATTGATTCTAAAGGAAATTATTTTTGATCAAAGTATGTACATTTCCGTAGATCTTGGTATAATAGTAATTATAGATTAAAAAAACACGGAGACAATATATATGATGATTAACTTATACTTTCAAGACCCTTCAAGAGATAACCCTAAATCAAAAAATAGAACACTAGTTGCTACAATAGCTGCTGAAGATTTAGATCAAGCTTATTACTATACTCAAAATCTTGATGGTTCTTGGTCAAAAGATGCAGAGGTTAATGGTCTTGAAAATCCAGACTATCGTGATTGCATTACAGTTTATCACAAAGACGATTACTTAGAGTATGATGACGAAAAATATGCAGTTGTCTGCGGTAAGATTGCAGCTCATGAGTCTGGTCTACGATCAAGTATGATGGGTGATTTTTTCGAAGCTAAAGGCAGATTATACAGAGTCGAAAGAGTTGGATTTAGAAACATGCTTACTGGAGACATTGTTGATGGTAACCTCAACATAGTTGAAAAAAATGAAACAGTTCCATATGAAGCATAACATTGGTGTGGTAGTTCAGTTGGTTAGAATATCGGCCTGTCACGCCGGGGGTCGCGGGTTCGAATCCCGTCCACACCGCCAACTAACAAAAATTTATTTACACAGGAGAATATTATGAGTATATTTAGTGACATTGATGGAGTAATTAGAACATCAAAAGATCAAGCTGAACTTGAAACAAGACTTCTTGAAGAGTTCTGTTTATCACCACATGATTATTTGTTTTCACAAGCAATAAAAATTTATCGTGACTTGAATAAGGAACCAACACATGCATAAAAAAATGCCTTACGACTTTCATGTCGATGACTTAGAAATGGGAAATCAATTCTATGATAGAGTTATCGAAGAAGCTGACAGAATTGGAAGCAAAGAAAGTACACGTAATAATAGAACTGATGATCAAATCTATAAGACAACTTTAAGAGGTCATCGTGCAGAATGGTTCCTTATTACTGAAAAAGGTTTTTATAATGATCCACGACCATATAAAGATGTAAAATCTCCAGATGGTGATGATGTTGAAGTTAAGGTGTTTACAGAGAAGACGTTTTATGATAATATGTTAAAAGAAGAAGAGAAAAAACGTTTACAAAAATGGAGAAAATTACCAGACATTTATATGGTATGGATAAATGAGTGGAATGATGAATATAGATTTGCAGGTACCTATCGTTGGAATCCTGTTGATGAAAAATTTGAGAATATTTTAACGGAGTATGGTTATGAAAAGAAACTCGCTTTATAGATTACATACAGTAGTTATGCAAGAAATTGCTGACTATAGATTTCAAGGACAATATGATTTTATCATGCGTGTCAGATATGAAAGCAATAAATACAAATTCCGTTATCTCAATCTTTGGCATG
>Ga0129351_1000216_pt1 | contig 20807 bp, 32 predicted proteins | sample CPBDNA_8_FD_94423 | JGI IMG/M metagenome (GOLD analysis project Ga0129351, IMG submission 94423) | Freshwater to marine salinity gradient microbial communities from Chesapeake Bay, USA - CPBay_Sum_27_0.2_DNA | ecosystem: Environmental > Aquatic > Marine > Coastal | place: USA: Chesapeake Bay... | reverse complement strand
TCGCATTAACTAGAAACCAGGGTTCTACTGCTGGTGGTATTTCTTCAGCGCGTGGTCTTGCTTCTGTTGAGTCATGGTTAGCTACTAACAAAACTTCCGTTGGTACTGGTACTGCTCAAACTACTCCGGGTTATGCCTCTGGTATCGTTGAAGCTCCTACTGATTCAACTGTGGCTGGTGCTTTCACTAAGTCGGCTCTTGATGACGTTATCCAGAAGTGTTGGACTGAAGGCGGCGACCCTACCATGATTATGGTTGGTCCTTTTAACCGTACTGTAGTGTCTGGTTTTACTGGAATTTCAACTCTTGAGACTAGAGCTGATCAAGGTATGGATATCACTTTAGTAGGTGGTGTTGACTTCTATAAATCAAACTTTGGTACTCTTAAAGTAGTTCCTAACAGATTTATGAGAGATCAAACCGCGCTTATTCTTGATATGGACTATTGGGCAACGTCTTTCTTGAGACCAATCCAATTAGTAGATCTCGCTAAAACGGGTGACAGCGAGAAACGTATGTTGGTTACAGAGTACACCCTGGAATCACGTAACGAACTTGCTAGCGGTAAAGTTACTGACTTAACTACTAGCTAATAGATCCCCGTCTACTATGGGCGGGGGCAGATAATCCCCGCTCATTTTCTAAATTCGGTGATATATGACTAAAAGACTTGTTGATTTTGATCCACACACACAGACTTCAACCTTCCACTATTACGACCCTTCTAGTAAAAAAACCTACGTTGAAACAACTCAAGACGCTAAAAGCATTATTGAATTTAATAAGGCTTGCCAAAATTCCCCAGAGCTAGCAGCAAGAGGCAAAAAAGCCGATTTTATGCACTTTGCAAGAGTCCCTAACACTGTGCTCATGGAATGGAAAACTAAGTACAATGTTGATTACAATAACCCCGATGACATGCCGAAGATAGAAAGACTACTATCATCTAACGAATATAAATATTTACGAACTGTAGATAAGATATAATGCATCCAAAACTAGAGAAAGCTAGAGATCTTGTCGAAGATGAACCCGATGAGGCGTTAAGACTTTGCAATGAGGTCATGAATGATGAGTTTGATTCGCCTAATGGCCAAGTAGCGCTTTTTATGGCTGGCTATCTGATGATGAAGGCCGAACGAAATGGTCTTGCTTATCATATCTACTGCAGGTGCTTGCAGCTAAGACCTAATCAAGCTGAAATATTCGTCAACATGGGTATGTGTCTAGAAAACTCTGATAAAAAGACGGCTGTTAGGCTCTTTGATAAAGCTTTAGAGATAGAGAAAGACAATGTATCAGCCAAGGCGAACAAAGCCCTTTTATGTATGCAAATGGGCGACCCACACCAGTGTATAAGCCTGTGTAACCAGATATTAGATAAAGATCCTGAAATGATGGCGGCAAGGCACAACAGAGGGCTTGCTAGGCTCATGCTGCGCGATTATGGCGGATGGAAAGACTATAGAGATACATTAGGCGTAAAACATCGTGAAAGGCGAGATTATGGCCTCCCAGATTGGGAGGGGGAAAAGGACTGTAAAATACTACTGTATGGTGAACAAGGAGTTGGTGATGAGGTGATGTTTGCCAGTTGCATTGATGACCTTAAAAAACTAGGTTGCTCTATCGTTATAGACACAGATAGCCGCTTAGAATCCATATTTAAGCGTAATTTTGATTGCCCAGTGTACGGCACAAGATTTGAAACTTCTTCCCCTGTGACTATCGAACACCCAGATATAGATTATCAATGTGCTATTGGTCAGTTGCCCTATTATTTCAGGAAAAAAGAGCAGGATTTCTCAGGTACACCTTACATATTTCCAGACAAGGAGCGCGTGAAACAATGGTCCGTACTTTTAGACAAAGACAAGTTAAGAATCGGGTTCGCGTGGCACGGCGGCGTAAAGAGAACGGGCGAAAAAGAGCGGTCAACTACTATAGAAACATTCAAACCCTTATTGGATCTTAACGCTGAGTTAGTGTGCTTGGATTATCACAAGCTAAATGACGAAGAACAGGCGTTTATTAAAGAAAATGGTATTAAATACTGGGAAAGAGCAGCTAGAAAAGGTTGTGATCTTGAAGATACTTTAGCCTTAGTCAGTTGTTGCGATGTTGTAGTAACGGTTTGCACAACAATAGTATACTTTGCTGGCGCTCAAGGTATTCCTTGTCATGTAGTTGTTCCAGATTGGCCTGGCTATAGATATTACATTAAAGGCGCTAAATTCCCTTGGTATAACTCAGTTAGACTATATCGGGGTGGATTTGATAAATGCATGAAGGAAATAAAAAAGAATGTTAAGAATATTTATAGGTTACGATCCCAGAGAAGCGATAGCGTATCATGTGCTATGCCATAGCATACTAAAGCACGCATCTGGACCAGTACAGTTCACCCCTATTAACAAAGCAAACTTACCAGAGTTTACAAGGCCATTCGAGGGATCAACTGAGTTTTCATTTAGCCGCTTTCTAACCCCATATTTGGCGGGTTATACTGGTCAGGCAATCTTTATGGATTGCGATATGATTGTCACATCAGACATTTACAGGGTTTTGTATTATAATAGTCTAGATAAAGATGTATCAGTTGTTAAGCACGACTACACCCCAAAGAGCGGTAATAAATTCTTAGGTGCAAAGCAAGAAGCTTATCCGAGAAAGAATTGGTCTAGCTTTATGGTTTTTAACTGCTATACATCACCATGCAAGAGATTAACACCGGAGGTTGTCAATAAAGAATCGGGTAAATATTTGCATAGGTTCGAATGGTGTGATGATAATAGGATTGGTGAACTACCATTGAGTTATAACTTTCTGGTCGGAGAATATGAAAAACTAGAGTATCTGCCTGATGTGTTACATTATACGTTAGGCACTCCATGCTTTAATGATTACAAGCATTGTGATTATTCAGAAATTTGGTTTAATTACTTTGAAGACCTTAAGACGGGTTTAGGATAGGTAAAAATGGCATTAAATAATTACGCTAACTTAAAAGCAGCCGTTGAGCGCTTTTCAGGTCGTAAAGATGGCGGCTTATCTAATGTCATCGATGATCTTATTAATGCTACTGAGCAGCGATTAGATAAAGAGCTTAGGATTAGAGGTAACGAACAAAGAGCCGAAAGGACGCTTGATACATCAACACGTTTTAGTTCACTACCTGATAGTTTTCTAGAAATGCGCCGAATCACCATTATTCAAAGCGGCGAATATTATAATCTTACTTACAATGCCCCCAATATCATGCCTGTTAATTCAACGGCAGGGCTACCAAAATACTACACAATAACTAGTCAAATAGAATTTGATCGAGTACCGGCAAGTGCTTATGCGTGTCGTCTAGCTTACTATGTCGAGCTAACACCACTAACATCTAACAACACAACTAACGATGTTTTGACACAGTATCCTGATTTATATTTGTTTGGTTGCCTATCTAATCTTTATTTGATGCATGATAAAAGCTATGAAGATTACCAAGTATATGAATCAAAGTTCATTGATGAAATAGCGAGAGCTAACAGGCAAGAACAAAAAGCTAGACGCGGAAGCAATGCACAACCAAGAGTAAGAACGAGTACCCCTTAATGCCTTATCGTACCGTACCATTAAATATTATCGGTGGAGAAAATGATTCAAGGTCTGGATTTTGGTCTAGCCAATCATCCGTTAATTTATATGTTGATGTGCAGCAAAGCGGGAGGACGCCAGGGTCTTTGATGCCTTGGCCGGGTGAGAAAAATTTTTTAAATAATAGCTCTGAGGGAAATAGAGGTCTTGCTGTTTATAAAAATGAATTATATCAAGTAGCTGGGAATAGTCTTTATAAAATAAGCTCAGACGGCATATCAAATAAAGTTGGAACAATACCCGATACAAAAAGATGTGACTTTGTAGAAGACTCAAATAATTTAATAATAAGAACTGATACTAGAACAGTTATTTATAATGGTTCAACTGTTTCTGAAATAACTGATACTGATTTAGTTAGGGGAAAGACCTTAGCATACCTTAATACCCAAGTAATATATCAAGGAGAGGGGGATCAGTTTGCTGTATCTGATGCCGGTAACCCGTCTTCAATTAGTGGATTAAATTATGGGTCAGCGGAGACGGTTGGAGATAACTTACTTCAGGTTTATTCTTTTCAGGAAAGATTATACTTAGCCGGGGAAAGATCAATTGAAGTTTGGTATAACACCGGAGTCGGAAACCCGCCATTTTCCAGAATACAAGGATCTAGTGCCAATGTTGGCGTATCTGGAAGCTACACAATGGCAAATAGTGAAAATCAATTGTATTTTTTAAGTGGTAACGGTGTGGTTTATAGGACTTCGAGTTATCAACCTGAAAACATTACTCCTAGCAGTATAGCTAAGACGATTAGAGATCAAGGAAACTTGGGCGAAGCTGTTGGCAAGATAATAAAATTAGACTCTCAAAGTTTTTATATATTGCAGCTAGAAAACATTACGCTTTGTTATTCTGAGCAAACTAATCAATGGACTAGCATATCAACAGGTCAGAATATAGGTAAACATTTATTTTATGATTATGCATATTGCTATGGTAATCATTATGTAGCAGATAGAAGAAATGGCAATGTTTATCAATGGGATTTTGACACAAACACTAGCAACGGAAATTATTTAATCCGTCAGCGTGATACAGCGCCAATAAGCTCGCCAGGCAGGCGCTTAAATATGCGTAGGATTGAACTACAGCTAGAGACAGGAACAGGAAACTTAACAAATGTTAACCCTCAAATATCAATACAATTAAGCTTTGATGGTGGCAAGTCTTTCACTTCTGAGGAATGGATTAATATTGGAAGATCTAGCGAAAGAGTTAAAAAAATAGAGTGGTATTATCCCTGTTCATTTATTGAGGCTGTAGTCAGAGTAAAAATATCAGACCCTAATTTTATATCATTGCATGGCGGCTTTATTGATATAAAGGATGGTGGCCGTGGCTAATGTCGATCCTTTTATTGTTCCTATCCCCCCTAAACTATTAGCCGATCCAGAGCTTAGAGATTATTTTAATTATCTCAATAGATTTTTACATGACCTATGGGTAAGAACCGGCGGCGGGACTGATCTAATAAACGAATCTTTTGTTAATTATTTAATTGAATACCAGCCTACCACACAAACAGCAATATCAGGTGGGGCAGTGATTCAGTATAACTCTGACACAACCACAATATACAGATTTATACCTGATCCATACGACTATGATACTGACGCATTTTATAACAGCTTTAATGGCTCATCAGTTACAGGACTAATAGCGACGAGAAAATAATGAGTGACGAATTAAGGTTTTTTGGAGATCCAGCAAGTCAATCGGGGTTGAGTGTAACAGGCACTGTTTATGATCGGGCTGGTAGCAAGATTGGAACGGCTGTAGGGTGTCCAGAGGTAGGGAGCTTGGCAATATATACTGGTGACATGCCAACGGAGGCAACTTCAAACGGCGTTTATATTGCTAGATTTGAAGATGCTGCGAGCAATCTATTAGACCACCAGACAATTTATTGGAACGGCGATAGTGAGGTCGATGTGACCGCAATATGGGATCAACCTAGCCAATCACACAGTCAAAAAGGATCGACTGGTTTTGATTTATTGTTGGCTGGTCGAGTCATCGAAGATACATCTGTTGTTGGCGTTCCGACTAGCTCAGAAATACCATTAGGTGTCGGATCATCTATTGATGATTTTTACAATAATGAACTTATATTTTTGGCTAGCGGCCCAAATCGCGGACAATCTCGTATTGTTGCAGACTATAACGGGGCAACCAAAACTATCACAGTTAGCGCCCCATTTTATACTGCGCCAGGCGTTGGAAATAGAGTGGTTTTACAGACAACTCATACTTATACATCAGACGAAATAAAAGCGGTTGCGAAGGAAGCAGTAACACCAGATTTAACTATTATTAATGACGGTTTAAAAGATGCAAGTAAGCTAATCCCACACGATACAAACTTAACTTAATATGCAGGAAACAAAAGATAAAAAAGACATTTTAAGAATTCTAACTGATCCGTGGATGTATGAACGGATTAAGGACGATTTGGCGCCAAATTTAGACGTATTCAAAGATCAGTTTACAGAATCAACTATGATTAGTGATGCTAGATATATCATATCTGATGACAAGTTGGCATTATATATAATCCATCCTCTAAACTCTATTAGCTGGGTTATTCACACTCATGTTTTACCGGCTGCACACACAAATTCGATAAACTATAGCAAACAAGTATTAGATTATATTTTTACCAGCTATAATGATATACATAAATTGATTGCAATAATCCCAGATATATACATGGATGTACTAAAGCACTGTAAAAAGTGTGGATTTTTGCAAGAAGGCATGATATCGAAAAGCATCCTAAAAGATGGTAAGATACTTGATCAAGTAATGTTAGGTTTGGAGCGTGACAGATGGGTTTCGTCAGAAAATTAACCGGAGCGGATGAAGCAGAAAAGGCAGCACAGGCAGCAGAAAGGCAAGGTGAACGCCAGATCGCCATGTCCGAAGAAGCTAGACAACAGATTTTAGGACTGTTAACTCCATTTCAACAAGCTGGACAAGGTGTTTTGCCACAGCTCCAGCAAGCAGCAACACAACAAAAAGATCTAGGCCCACTATTTTCTCAAATCCAAGAAGATGTAACGCAGCGCATAATGGCAAATCAAGCCGCTAAAGGCCGTTTAGGATCTGGTAGCACGGTTACGGCGCTTACTAGTGCTTTAGCCCCTCTAAGGCTTCAGCAAGAGCTAGGACAAGAGCAAAGACGGTTTGGTAACTTATTAAATCTAGCTAATTTGGGTCTAGGCGCTGGACAGTCAGCAGGACAAGCCATCTTAGGCACTGGTCAACAAATCGGTGCAGGTATAGCAAATGTTGCAGGCGCACAGCAGGCGTATCACGCAGGTAGAGCGAGAGCGCAAGGTGATCTATTTAATTATTTAACCGGCCAAGGCTTTGAGTCGTTTCAAGGGGGGTTAACTGGTGGCGGCTCAGGTGGTTCTGGTGATCTTATGCAAATGGCGGGGAGCGCAATAGGTGATGCGATAGTCGCAAGTGATGAAAGAGTTAAAGAGAATATTCAAAAAGTCGGTAAAACGGATAAAGGCGATAATCTTTACAAATACAACTACAAAGCAGACCCAACGAAAAAGGTTCATATTGGAGTGATGGCGCAGGAGATTGAAAAAACCAATCCTAAGGCCGTTGTTGAATTTGCGGGAATTAAAATGGTTGACTATAACGAGGCTGTGTAATGAGTAGCAGATTTGACCCTAATCTTTTATTAGCGCCTCAAATGGCGTTCGGTAGCTTTGCAGGAGCTAGACAAGCACAACAAGAGCAACAAGCGATAGATTTAAATCGGCTTAAGTTGATGCAGGCTGAACAAGCTATGCAACAACAGCAAGAGCTAGCGCCCACTATGCAGAGGTTGCAGGAGCTTGAGCTACAAGCAGCAGAACAGCAGGCATCTCAAAGGTCAGAATTGTTAGATTTAAAGCCTACGTATGACGTATTAAAAGGGATAAGTGCATATCCAGAAGATCAAAGGACACCAGAGAACGTCAAAGGTTTTATTGACTTTCTACAGTTATCAACGGGCAAGCTAATACCACAAGAAGAAATAAGCCAAGCTTTTGATGAAAGAGGCTTAATTTCGAATGATTTTCTAAACGCATCATTGCAAAGCCTAGGTGGTAGACTTGGAATAAAAGCAGTTGATGTGCCAGCAGATATAAAAGAATTTAATACCCTATTTCAAAAAACAAAGTCAAAAGACCCAGAAGAAGCAAGGGCGGCAAGAATAGCGTTAAAATTAGAGGCTGGGAAAGGTACTTTGACAGGGAAGGAAAGAATACCGCAAACTGGCATGACTGAAGATGTAGCGGAATCACAGCAGCAAATTGCAGAAGCTGAACAGCGCGGGAAAGGCATTGCACAAACTGCGACAGGCATAGTTCAAGAATCAATAAAAAAGATTAACGGAATTGAAGCAAATATAAATAATATTGATAGGGCTATATCTGCTTTAGATAAAGGCGCTAAAACTGGCGCTATTGAGCGATTACTACCAAACGTCACAGCCGCATCGGTCGAACTTAATCAGATAGGAAGTGAATTAGGTTTAGATGTTGTTGGAGCTGTAACATTTGGTGCTTTAAGTGCTGGTGAGCTTAATCTATCTTTAGATACAGCCTTGCCAACTGGTCTAGATGAGCCAGAACTTAAGCAATATCTAACTGATAAAAGAAATTCTCAGAAAAAATTAATTAATTATCTTGAAGAACAAATGTCATATCTAGAAAGCGGTGGCACTGTTAGCGGATGGAGAGAATTAGTTAAGCAAAAAGGCGAAGTAAATAAGCAAGAAAAAGCAAAGCAACAATCAAAGCCTGAAATGAAAGACGATGATTACAAATCAAGATTAGAGAGAGCATTAAGTGAGTAACGCACAGTTAACAGAGCTTAAATCCTTACTAAGTGAAGCAGATAAGCGCGGAGATCGTATAAACGCAGAAAAGCTAATTCTAAAGATTGAGTCAATTAAGCAGCAGCCACAATCAAGCGCTATCCCACAGCAAGAGTTAAAACCAACTGCTAGACAGCAACGGGTTTCAGCTAGAACAGGCGCGGGTAGAGATGTACAGGCGGCAGATGAAAAAACACAGCAATTTGTTGATTATGTATTGGGTATTCCTGGCGCATTACCTGCAATAATATCTAGCTTACCAGCCAGTATGATTGGTGGTATAGGAGCTACAGGTGAGATGATATTAAGTGGCGATCCAGATAGAGCTGTTTCAGTGTTAGAGCAGACACAACAAGCGCTCACCATTCCCCCGATAGGCGAAAAAGCAAGACAAACGCTACAAACAACAGCGGAAACATTAGCGCCAATAACTAAACCTATTGAGGAAGGCGTTGATATTGTAGGCGGCGAGATATTAGAGGCTACTGGTTCACCCGCAGCGGGTGCACTATTTGAAACTGTAGTTAGTTTTGCCCCTGATTTAGTTGGAGCTGGCTTGGCGGCAAAAGGCATCAAATCAATCAGGCGCGCACAGGTTGCTGATGATTTAACACCGGAACCAACACAGGTACTAGATGAATTATCAGATACGGTAAAAAACGTTTCTGATAGATCTATTGTAACTCCACAAGGTGATGCAAGCATTGTTTATGGCCCTAAGAAGCTGTCAAAAAGCCAAAAAGAAATAGTTAACACCTTGAATGAATACCCCTCTAACCCTGATTTAGCTGCATATATTATAGGTAAAGAAGGTAAACCAGTAAAAAGCAAAGTTATACAAGACGCTATAGATTTATATGGTGATCCTGCGGTTGTTGGCGTAATGAAGGCATCGGGAAAATCCGATAAAAAAGCAATATCGGAAATGATTCATAATTCTAGGCAGCTATTTAAAGATCCTATTAGGATTGGAAAGCCTAATGTTAGCACTCACAGAACAGTTATCGGAAATGCTTTAACTAAAAGAGCGCAAGCAACTGCTAAAGTTCTAAAAGAAGAAGGAAAGAAAATAGATAATTTTGTACAAACTAAATTATCAGGGAATAGAATTAGTCTAGATGATCTTAAGTCAAACCTACAAAACACATTAGAAAACAAATTAAATGCCACATACGATCCAGATACAGGGGTTATAGATTATGCTGGTTCAGCGCTTGATGATGATCAATTCCTAAAAGTTCAAAAAACTATTTCTAGGTTTGCAAATAAAATAAAATCTGAAGATATAGACGCAAGGCAAGCCCATATTATAAAAAAACAATTAGATAATTTACTTGATTTTGATTCAGTTGAAACCGGAATATCTGGCGATGCAGACAGATTACTAAAAGACTTTAGAGCAGGTATTAATCAAGCCTTACGAGATGAATTTAAAGAGTATGAATTAATTAATCAGAAGTTCTCAGACCATAAAAGAGCTTTTGATAATTTACAAAATGCTTTTGGTAAAAAAATAAATCTAGATAAGCCAGATCAGCTAGGCAATGAATTAAGAAAACTAGCGAGCCAATATCAAAAAGGCGAACTAATCAAACAAGAAATATACGACATGGAAAAGGTATTATCTCAATATGGTAATAAGTTTGATGATGATATTGTAAATCTAGTTAATGTTGGATCTTATCTTGAGCGCCGTTTCCCCTGGATGCAAAAAATAAGATCTTTTGAACAATCTGTCAGATCAGGCAATAAAGATGCCATGTTAGATGTATTGGATGTAACAGCAGATGTAGCAACGGGTGGTCAAGTGACATTGTTTAGAAAAGCAATGAATCAATTAAGGAAAGAAAAACCAATTGATGACGACAAAACAATGGACGCTTTATTAAAAATGCTTAAAGAATCAGATGGCGTCACAACAATGGACGCTTTACTAAAAAGGGTTAATGAATCAGAAGGTGTTAAAAAATGACATACGTTAGAGTAACAGGATTACCACCACAATATCAAAAGAATGACGGCACAATTGCAAGCGGTTATTACTTAAAGTTTTATGCAGAAGGAACTACAACAGCTATCAAAATGGCTACTAATGAAACTGGTGGAACTAAGTTAGATAAGTGCTTAATTAACACAAGTGGCTACCCAGTTAATGGTTCAAGCGCTGTTTTTATTCCGCATATCAATCAAGACTATAAAGCGGTTTTATATAAAACAGAAGAAGACGCAAATTCAGACACTACAGCTAATGCTGATTGGGTTGTGGATAACTTAAAAACCATTGGTGTTAATGATGCTATTAGCGTCACTAATATAACCGCATTAAAAGCACTTGATGCCACTATTTATCTTTATGCTCAAACAATGGGTTATTCAACTGCTAAAGACGGCGGGCATGGTTTTTATTATTTTGTAAACGGTGATGCAACCACCGCTGATGATGCAACTGTTATAGCTGATGATGCTGGTGCTGGTCGGTGGTTCTTGTTGCCAGGTGATAATATTAATGTAAAACAATTTGGCGCCAAAGGTGATGATTCAACTGATGATAGTCCTGCTATCGTTGCAGCTATTGATTATATATGTAACGGTAATAACCCAAAGACTTTACATTTTCCTGACGGCACTTATTTATTTAATACTCCAAAGGGGTCACAATTTGGATCAGGTACAGATCGATCTATAACTATGACGTTTTCAGCAAGTGCAACAATAAAACGATCAACTGATGGCCCTGAAGGTTCAAGCGTTCAGTGTTTTGATTTTGGTGGTACTGCATCTGTCGTTAAAATTATCGGAATGAATTTTTATGGTAGTCGCGACACCCTCCTTCAAGCTTATATAGATAATGGTTTAGTATCTAGTGTTAAAGTCATAGGGCCAGATCGTAGAATTAATGTAATTCGCACTAATGGCTGTCAAAACGTAATTATTGAAAACTGTTTTTTTAGAGAGGTACACGGTAACGTTGTTGCTATTAACTCAGCAGATTATGCAGCAGTTAAAAACACAAGAGTCGAAACATGTAGCGGTAATTGCATTAAGTTTACTAGCTGTGAGGCCGCTATCGCTGAAGGTAATTCAATTGAAAATGTTGGCTTAGTGCCTGATACATTTACTGTAGACGGCGTTGCGGCAACGTTAAATGACGGTGATAACTGGCACATGCAATTTGGCGATGGTATTTCATTTAATGAAACAAGCAACGGCATAGCAACGGGTAACAAATTTAAAAATATATCTAGAATTCCATGTTTAGCTGAAGCGTTAACAGACTTAAATTTGATTGCAACTTTTACGGACAATATTGTGATTAACAATAATGATAACTTAAAATGCGGGAATCCACACGGCGCATTCTGGGTTGAAGGCTGTCAAGCTGCAAACATAGAAAACAACATCAATCTAGAAGTTCTAAGAAATGTTAACGAGACAATCTATCGTGGGATTGTTATAGCACCCGCGAAAACTGGTCAAACACATGAAACTTTTATCGTATCTAACAATATGATGGTTGTTTATGATTATCGGACTAGCGCGTCAAATGATTTATGTTTGCAAGCAATTAATCCGATCAATAGCGGTTACAGTTCAGTAACAATTCAGGATAATACTTTTGTTAGACTTGGCACGAATCAGCAAGGACAAACATGCTTGATTTATCAAAGTTCTGGCGGAGTTGGTGGCGTTCTTAAAATCAACAACAACCTAATCTACCAAGAAGGCAACACCACAGGCACAAGTGCGCTAAACTTTAATGTAGATACATCTGCTAGAACATGGTTTGAAGAAATACAGATACATGACAATGTGATACATAGCCCGAACAAACCTGCTCTAGCAGCTAATAGTGATTACTCTATTAGATTTGATGTAGCGGCAAACTACACAAACATGAAACTATCTATTAAAGACAACATGATGGTAGGTGATGTCGATGGTATTTACTTGAGCGCTTTTGATGGCGACGAAGTTATTTGCACGGGAAACAAACTAGCGGGTTTTGATTTTGACTTTGAGGCAAATAATTATGTCAAAGTTGATGACAATATAATTTTTGGTGGTTATATTAACGAATTTCAGGTGACTGGTGCAGCTCTTATGAGTTCTTTTAGCAACAATCAACATTATGGTCGTCTAGATATCAACAACCCTGTTGACAAACTAGTTGTTAAAGGTAACTCATTTCAAACTGATTCGACAAACGGAGTCGGCTTGATTCTTGGTGGCACTAGCACTGGCGTTAGTATTGAGGACAATTACTTTCTAGCTAATGCTGATGCTCAAGAATGTATTAGAGTTGTTGCCTCGGCTAATCTTACTAGATGCAGTATTTCAAAAAATACTTTTGATTCTGGCGGATATTCAGCAGTCGGATCCATTAATTGGGTTGGCGCGGGTTCTGCTGTCGGAAGTGTTGTAGGAGGTAATATAGATCTTGGAACGGTTGAACAAGGCTCAGCCGCACCAAGGAACGTAGGTATCTAGATGTGCTATAATTAAGCTATTTAAGCAGCAGTTTATAGCATGATTGATAGTAAGATTATTGAGTTAGTAACGGGTGAATTTGGGGGCTTGGTAGCCGTGGCTTATGCGTTAGGTGTAATCACATCGTGGGGCTTTTTTGACAAGAAAGTGTTAAGTGAACATAAAAAAGTAACTGAGCGCTTGCGTAAAGAAATTGAAGTGCAGCGTATTGAGTGCAGAGCTGAAAATGATCGTCTAGATCGTAGAATAAAGGACTTAGAGAGCCAAGTATTGACGCTAATAAGCCGACCCCCTAAGTCATATATTTCAGAGAAATTCAAAAAAGATTAATATAATCTTTTCCTGTTTTTATTAAGTTCATTTAGTTTTGCCTTTATTGCTTTGATTGATTGAGTAGATAGCATTTTGTATATACTCTTATCATAAGTTAGGCCATTTTCTTGAGCGATTTTTTTTGTCATCTCATTATTAACTACTAAACCAACTAATTCGTTCATTGATAATTGTCTAGCCATTTGTATATCTCCTTGTTGATATTAAATTAAGTGCTTGTTTGCTTAAGCACACTATTAGTATAAGATATATTTATTAATTGACTAATCAACAAACAGTAAAAAACATGATAAAAAACATAAATAATTCTGTACGATATGAAAGCCGTTTAGCTAGTTACCGCGCAAAGATGGGATTTACTAGAAAAGAAATGTCCGAAAAGTTGCGACAATTTGGATTTGATATTAGCGATGTAACATACGAGAAGTGGGAAGATGGCTATCGTTGCCCTTCCCTACATACTTGTGATGATTTGAGAGTTTTCTTGAATACTCAGGGGATCATTGTTAATGATTTAGTTGATATCTTTCCAAGAAAGATACATTAAACGTATCTGACTTGGTAAGATTTTAAGTGGTCACACGTATAACTGACCACTATAGCATCATGTCTAAATTTCCTTGTCCTTGATAAATTTTCCGTCCACATTCTTTCCTGATCTCTTTGAGATTTTTTTATATGCTCTAGCCAGACATTCTTCAAAAGAGGTATGATATCGACCACAAATTATCCTCACTAAGGTTACGTACTTCCCTAAGTTATATTTTAGATCAATAATTTGACCATAGTACGCTACATCTAAAATACTTTGCGATGTCGCTTGTAAATGTCTATACATCCAATCAGCATCGTACTTTTGAGGCTCTATCATCATATAAGCTGAATATCGATGACATTCTAATAAGTTAATGTCTTCATAACAGTTAGCGATCACTATTGGTACAACGAAGTTATCACCTAGTTCATCTTTAATGTCTGTTATAAATCCATCCTTGATAGCGTCCATTAATTCGGCTCTTTCTTCGTCAAGTTGTTGAGCTTGTTTATACGGATCTGTTAATTGTTTGGAGTTTGCCCACTGTTCAACGTTTTCAATGAGCTTATCTAGATTAGTTTTCATGCGATATTAACCTTATAAATATGTAAAAAATAGCTACTTGTACAGCAACAAAACCGCCGCCAGCTAGTAAATAAAACAAATCATCAATACTCATTTCTGTACCCTTTGACAGTTGAAATGAAATGGTGCTTTAGTGTTTTTAAACTTTGGCAATATCTCATCCGCTATATAATGGATGCATGATTCATAGTTACTAAATTCTAGACCAGGGTCATAAACTGTCTTCTCTGCAAACATTAAGCTATAGATAATAAATACTGTTTTCATTTTGAAATCTCCTTTGTTGTATATACTACAAGTATAAAAATAGCTTATGTTTTTAGATGTATCAAGTCAATCAGACAAAATAATTTAATAAAAAAAACATTATTAATAAAGGCAAAACAAATATTGATATGTAACAGCCAGCAATAAGAGAAGCTACACAACTTTTAAAAAACCTAAGCATATTATTTCCTTTTTCTTTTTGGTGGCACATTGATTAAACAAACATAATCAACTAATTCTAGATCTATAAAGCCTTGGTCATAGATACCAGGACAACAGCCTTCATCACTAAAGTAATCACAGTAAAAAGCCTCATTGCCCTCGTCCCAATGAGCAACATGAAACTGGTCCATGTCAGCTACAACCTCACGCTTATTAACCAACTTCTGTACAAAGTTTATGAGGTATAAATTGTTATCTATTAACTCAACATCGTTTATAGCGTTCCAAAAAATAGTCATTTTACATGCCTTAGTCGTGGTCGATGATATGCGTCTGGGGTGTTTATGCTAGTTATGTATAAAACTTCGTGCATTTCTATAATGTTATCTTTGCTATCTATAAAACCAGGATCTACAGCGCAATAACAAGCTTCTCTAAGATCAATGAAATCTAAATAACCGGTATTATCTAGTAACAGCAGGTAAACGTTATTATCTTGTAAATCAAATCCATCAATTGGTTGCCAATCTATCATTTATTCCACCTGCTTCCTTTTTTAACCATTTTTCTTTCTTTCATATAGTCAGCATAGTCTACGAACCGCCACCACCGCCAAATATATACTTTTGCTAGCAGTCGGCCATTGTGGTTATGCCAATACGGCCAACCTTCCCTGCTCTTGCCTTGCGTGCCATACAATCTAGGCTTAATACAACATGCTTCTAACTTACGCTCAAACACCCTCTTAGCCGCTCTAGCGCGTTTTTGTTTCTTCTTGCACTCGTCGTTCATCTCATCTGTATCAAGCCCTACAACGCGAACATAACGCCTTTCACCGTTGTATAAGATTGCCAAGGTATCACCATCAACAGCTTTAGCTTTCTGATACTTAATCCTTTTCATAATTCTTTTCATAATCAATTGTTATTGATTCTTCTAATATCATATCGGCCTCACCTAAGCAGAATCTGATATTAAACATTAGCTTTTTTAGATCATCACAAAATATAGAGTCATATTCGTCTACACTTCTGACAGAATCTCTAGCTGAATTAATTAAGTTAAATAGTTCGATAATTGTTTTAGTTGATATATCCATTTTCACATCCATAAAAAATCCCGACAGTTTCTAAGAACGAATGAATCAAAAGATTTATTTTTCTGAAACTCTATTAATTCAAACCTGTTACATTCCTTGTTATATGTAAATCCCCCTATTAAGTATACATTGTCATTAACAATCTTTTTATATGTGTATGTGTGCCCTACTACTTTTGGCGGTTTTACTCTCTTGTAACTTTTCCATCGCTTATTCATTGATATACCCATGATGTCTTAAGATGTTGTTAACCGTTTGTGTCTTCATTCCTGCCTGATCTCTGACCTTTTTTACTCTGATTATTTCGCCATCCTTTTTCATTCTCTCGGCTATAGAAACAACTTTCCTAGTTCTATCTTGGTGTTTCTTAAATTGTTCAGGTGATATCTTTTTGGTTTTTATTTCATTTCCCTTAGATTTCCCTGGCATTTCCCTATGATAATTACTTGAGAGGGCCTTATTTACTTGGCGTTGTGCTAATTCTTGCTTAATAGCGTTTCCCAATGCCGCGCAAGCCAAAGATATGAAAATAGCTCTAAGCCAGATCCAAGCTTGTAGTATCAATTCGGGTGTTAGGGTAGGGCTTATGTGTTGTAATCCACCAAAAGCGTTTTCGGCTGCCTGGTTTGGAGTAGTACCCATTTGCGGCGCTAGTTGCCGTATTTGATCATTAATATGAACCAATCGCATTCTTTCTTCTTTAGATACACAGTTCTTACGAAACTCACAGCCACCTTTATTTGAGGGATCAAGATCACGGGAGAGGGCGTCTCTTTGAGTAACTAATGATTCGTATTGTGCCGTGATAGTAGTTTGTTCAATCGGCTTACTAGCTACTGATGATGTATTAACAAAAGCAGACCCAAAGACACTTACAATCACGCCGCAAATTACCGTACCAACTTTGTAGTAGTCTTTACTGTCGCAAATCTGCAGCATAAACAGCACTGGATTAGTTGCGATGAGGAGGGCGATGATAGCCCACTTAGCGCCTTCGGTATTTGCCATCATATCGGCGCTATCTATCATATAAACGCCATCACCTAAAATAAAAACAACTGCTAGTATTGTTAATGCTGCAACCTTCATTATCTGACCCTCTTTGATATGTCTTTGTCTACTTGATACAGCTCAGCTAGTATTAAAAAATAATCAATCTCTTTACCGACACCGGTAAAAGCCCTGTGTTCAAAGTCTGTATTCTCTTTACTAAACCTACAAATATGCACTTCATCGATAGATTGATGTAGTTGATCTGCTGATAGTCTTTGATTCCAAAGGTGGGCATAAGCCGCACACTGCACTAGATAATCAGCGTAGATGCCTTTAGATGTTTTCCAATCCAATATTACGTACTTACCATCCTTGTTAACTGCTATAGCGTCAGGTGTGCCACCATAGAGAGGGCAGGTCATCGGGAACTCTTGTTGGATAATTTCAAATTCTTGAGACTTCCACCAATTCAAGAAATTGTTAAATGCTAGAGTTCCAGCTTCTTTAACTTCTGGTGTTGGCATTAACTCATCAAAAGCCATATCAGTGTTAATATCAGATAGGTATAGCTCAACCATGCGATGGGCTAGGGTGCCGATATCTAAAGCTTCAGTTTCTGAATATAAGCTAGCAGGGCGCTCACTAGTTGGCATTTCACCATGTTTGATACCTTGGTTATAAGCCCAGTAGATTAACGCACCAGACTCTTTAAAACGGCTTAAAATCGTTGTAACGCTAGGTACTCTGTTTTTCTCGTAGTAGTAGGGTTGTGTAGGCATTATTTATTGTCCTTTTTTATGATTGGCCCCTAGACCCCCTAGAAGGGGATCGACTCGTCAGTGTTTAAGTTGTTATTGCCTAATATAACTTCACCTTGGATAGGCTCTGATTTACCGCCTAGGCTTTGCACTCTGTCTGCATATATCTTGGTGCTGTATTTCTTGTTACCTTGCTGGTCTTCCCAAGAATCAGTTTTGATCTTGCCTTCAACATAAACCTTTGCGCCTTTTCTAAGGTATGTGTTGCAGAATTCTGCAGTCTTACCAAAAGCTACAATGTTGTGCCATTCTGTATTTTCTGTATCTTTGTACTTCTCAGAAGTAGCAACAGAGAAGTTAGAAATAGCCATTCCAGCTTGTGTGGTTTTTGATTCTGGATCTTTACCTAGGTGACCAATAATCATTGCTTTATTTAACATTACGCGAGTTCCTTATTTTGGTTTGGAGGGTTTGGATTGCTTGTTTCATCTGTTTCTCATTAAGCTCTGATGTTGAGCTAACACTAAAATGAGATAAAAACTTATCAATATCAGTATTAGATTGTTTGATTAAGTCATCTATTTCGTTTGTCTTTTGTTCAACAAACTCAGGGCTATCATAGTCTGGATCATGTGCTTCCGTAGGTATGCATAGAGCTTGGAATAGGGCATACTTATAAGCAGCCGTAAGGGCTTTATTGATGCTCTTATCGCCTCTGTCAGCACCTTCGCCATAAGTTACGATAGTATGAGAGCTTCCGTCTTCAGCAGATACAAAATCATATTCGACTTGTACTGTAGTGTTATAACTAGCAGATCCTTTGGCAGTTGTTCTTTGCTCTGTGTTGCAACTAATAACTCTTTGTAGCATTAACAGACCATGACGTGCCAGGATAGGGGATAACGTGTTATAAACTGCATCGATTCCTCTAAACTTATATTTGTCATAAGTGTTTACTTCAGCTTTAGCAATACCTGTTTTTACGAGATCTTGCATGACTAATTGTATAGCTTTGTACACATGTACATTTTTGGTTTCCTTAAACCTTTTAATATCATTTGTATTAGTAGTTTCTACTAGATCCATTTTTATAAATTCCTTATATTCGTTATCTAATATTTGTTGTGCTGTCATGACATCACCCCACTATTAAAGAGCCTAATACCATCCATGCGCCAAAAAATGCTAAGCACATAGCTATAAAGTATGCGCCATTTGAGAAAAACTTTATTAAATTAGTCATTTTGATGTCTCCTTGTGTTTTGTTGTGTAACTAAATATTAGGTGATTGATTGTATTAAGTCAATACTTTTAGTATGATTAAAACATGGAGATTGACAGCGTATATATAGAAAACTTTTTAACTATAGGTATTGTTTATTTATCGGTCATCCAGTTTATAGTTCTAGCAATAATTGATAAAAAAGGGGAGTGATATGAGAAAGTTACAATGTATGAGCAAGATTCCATTTAATGGTGATAAGTTTTTAGTTAAGTATTGTATGGCACCTGATGAGTGGATATGCATGTGCTTTGATACAGATGTGGGATGCTTTTTAGATGAAGAAGGGATTTACTATGAGGCCCACTTGTTGCGCCAAGAAGTACATCCAGAATTTGACGGATGGAGATATTTAACCTTTTCAGAAGAGATGAAATATAGCAAGGTGTTTGAATGAAAAAAGATTTGATACTGGCTATAGGCCTATCTGCAATAACTCTAGTTATTTGGTCTATAGCTTACGGCATTTTTGTTGAGTGGAAGGAAGTTAATGAAAAGCTAGAAGTTGCTTGTATAGAACAGGAGAGGGTTTAGAAAATGAATAATGCAATAATTACTGTTTTAAGACTATATATTTATCGAAATAAATAAGTGTTAAAAAACGTTAGAGAACAGAGAAGAATTGAAAACCATTTATTATGGGGGGAAACAAATGGAAAGCTTGGGTTAAAATCTCATTTAACCATTGATCAATTGAAACAGTATCTTGAAGACAAAGAAATATTAAATTATAGAAATAATTGGATGTGCTAACAATGAATCAAACTGAATACAAAAGCGAAATACAGAAACTTAAACAACAATTTAAAGCTGTGAGAAATCAGATTGATTTTTTACATGAAAGATTAATTAAGTTAGAAGGAACAACAGTGTATGAAGATGTAAAGCCGAAAGGTGAATCATATATGTATTGGCCTGGCGAAGAAAAGGAAAAAGAAAAATCTGAAGATGTTAAGCCTAAGAGTGATTCTTATAAATTCTATGAAATAGTTGATGAGTTGGCTGGTATTGAAATACAAGAATCACCTGATCCGGCTGATCGGTATAGTAAATAAAAGGGGTAAAAGATGAATAACTTAGTACAACCAATATTAAAACCTATCCCTAATCGCGATATGTATATGCTGTACAGTGATTATTCTATTAATGTTGATGGTCACTCAATCCTGGTACCTCAGTATTTTGAGTTTGATGGCGCATCAATTCCTAGAATAGGGTGGCAGATTACATACACACCTTTTGATCCTGATGTAATGATGCCAGCGTTAATACACGACTGGCTTTATTACAATCATCAAGTCGGCAGGAAAGAGGCTGATGAAATATTCTACAAATTGCTAATCAAAAATGGTGCTAGCAATTCTAAGTCTAATATCATGTATCAAGCTGTAAGGATCGGCGGTTCATTTGCATGGGATAATGATGCTGAAGACGACAAAGCTATGGCACAGTTATATCTTAAGGTAGCAAATCATGAGCAACTACCTAAATACAAGTTCCCTCTAAAGGTACAAACTTTAGCTAGTAAATTAACTGATCAACTTAACTATGTGTGAGCTGGAAGAGTAGATTATGAATGATGCGCTAATTACTGTTTTAAGATTGTATATATACAGACAGAAAAGAAAGGATTAATAAGATACCGGCTTCAAACAAACAACAAGGAGTGAGAGAAAGAACGAAGCCGGTAAATACTTCAGGGTTACATCTACATCTACATCTACATCTACTACGATTAAAATTATACTTATAGTAATTTTATTGTCAAGCAT
>Ga0129351_1000212_pt1 | contig 20860 bp, 17 predicted proteins | sample CPBDNA_8_FD_94423 | JGI IMG/M metagenome (GOLD analysis project Ga0129351, IMG submission 94423) | Freshwater to marine salinity gradient microbial communities from Chesapeake Bay, USA - CPBay_Sum_27_0.2_DNA | ecosystem: Environmental > Aquatic > Marine > Coastal | place: USA: Chesapeake Bay... | reverse complement strand
TCCCCTATGTGGAGACTCATGATTAAACAAAATACCATTTACACAGAACATATCGTAAGATTCTCTATAAATTTTATTCATATTATGTGCGAAAAGTTTTCCTGCAGCATAAGGACTTTTAGGATCAAAAAGACTTTCTTCATTTAATTTTTCTTTAGTAGCACCTCCATACATTTCCGACGATGAGGCTTGATAGAATTTTACTTCTTTATCTAGTTTTCTTATAGGTTCTAGTAAAGATAGAGATCCTAGAGTGCTTGTTTGAGAAGAAGATACAGGCGTGGTAAAGGACACAGCAACATGGGACTGTGCGGCTAAGTTGTATACTTCATCAGGTTGAACCTGGTTGATTAAAAAGCTTAAAGAGGCTGAATCTAATAAGTCTGAATAATGAAGGTTCAATTGTTTATTCTTTGAATATTGAGAAATTAGAGGATCAATCCTTGATGTGTTTATTGAAGAGGACCTTCTTAATGTTCCATGAACCTCGTAATCATTTTCTAATAATAGCTTTGATAAATAGTAGCCATCCTGTCCTGAAATACCTGTAATTAAAGCTTTTTTCATATATTGAATATAGTAGTTAGATTAAAAGATATTTGTAATTTTATTTTTCTCGTGATTTTCATAAAAATTTAAAAATAAAGCCAAAAAAGTATAATAAACAAATGGGAACCGTACACTTTCCATAGAAGCATCAAAAAAAGATGTCATTAAAACAGGTAAAATAAATAACAAAATTTTAAAGTCTTTATTTTTTTTATAAAAGTACAAAAATATAGTGACGTGGAACATAGATACAAAAATTAAATTAAATAATCCCCCCCTTCCTAAAGCGTATATTAAAAAATTATGAGGATTTTGATTGGTACCGTCAGTTCCTTGTCTTTCTGCAAAATTCATTGCCGGCAAAATTTCATTATATCCAAAACCTTTATAAAACATGTCTGTTCTTAAATCGCTTTGTCTCCTCAAAACATTGCCTTTTGAATTTGTAAAGTAATCAGCGTTCCAGAATATATCTCTTGATATGTCTTGCCAAATTTGCAACCTCCAGTCAGCCATTTGTTCCTGAGAATATAAACGTCCTTCTAAAATATAAAATGATGCGAATATCTGTGCTGTATTTTTTTCATTTACTAACATTGATAAGTTATCTACCACACTTGAGGGGTCTGATATTGAAACATTTTGAAAATTATCTTGTCCCTCTTTTTTAAAATTGAAATTTCCATATATATGAAATGTTGAAATCAAAAACAATAGTACTGAAAATAAAACGATAGAACTAGAAAAGACTTTATTAGTTTTAATAAATTTAGAAAAGTAAAATAAATTAAAAATAATAAAAATAACTGCAGGTAGAAAAGCTCCCTTACTCTTAAACAAAAGGTAAGGAAGATATACTGCACTTGAAAATAAAAAGTATATAAAATCTTGTTTTTTATTTCTAAATACTAAGCTCATAAAATAATTTGAAGCTACATAAACAACAAGTAAATCAGATGCCTTCACAAAATCAAATTTATCTGAGTAGTTTCTAAAAAATTGAATTAAAAATTCAGGAAAATGAATTGTACTCAGAATATATAAAGCAGGCAAGAAAAGTGCGACCAAATAAACTGTTTGCTTTTTAATCTTGTAGTTTTTAAAAATAAAATAACTCAAATATACAAATGAGTATGTCCAAACGTACGAGCTACTTTGAAAAGTATAAGTATTTGTAATGTCACCGTTGGTTAGAAAAAAAGTTATAAAAAAACTTATAATAATAAGTTTGTGGATTATTAAATTTTCTTTGCCAAGAATAATATTTTTACTTGATGTAGGTATTAGTAAAATTATTGCCGATATCAATACGCCTGACGCTATCATTAATTCACCTAATCTAAATCCAAAAAAATAAATTCCAGTAAAGGAGCGGCCAAATAAGACTACAAAAGAAAAGTATGTTAGATACAAAACATGAAGTATGTTGTTATTTTCTCTAATCAAATTTTTCATTTTTATCATTTACAACTAGTTGTTTAATTTTTAAATATAGTCTATTAACTAAATTATATAACTTAGAAAACAAATAGACTCTTGAAAATATTTTCCCAAATAATCTTTTTAGAATATAAAGATTTTTTGATGTTACAAAATTATTATCTTGAAATACAGAAATATCATTCATGTATTTTGCATCTTTTAACATTTTTAAAATAGAAAAATAATATTCTTCTGACATTTTTTCTGAATTAAAAGGGTAGTTTTTCATGTTTTGAGAATATTTTGAATACTCAGTTCTGATTTTTTCCAACTTGTTAAAGAAGTCACTTTTTTCGAAAGGGATACCAAAGCCTTTACAAAATTCTGGAATACCTCCACTATTTAAATATAAAATTGGCAAACCACATTGCGCAGCTTCGATATGATGGTTTCCTGATGGCTCATTTTTTGAAGCTGTAAGGTACAAATGACTTTTTTTTAACTCTTTAGCTAAATCTAATCCGCTTAAAGGTTCAATATGGTTTGAATTTTCCAATGAAAAATCTTCTGGTAATTTTCCAATATAAGTAAATTCATATCTATCTATATTTTTTTTAAAACCTAAATAGTTATCAAGTTGCTTATAAACCTCAAAACCTTTGTTTATATTTGTTCCCCAATGATGCGTAACAATTTTCAACTTAGATGATCCGTCCCAAGGTATAAAATATTTGCTATTAAATATTTCAGTATTTGCCCCGGTCATAATAACTTCATCATTCTTTCTTTGGATACCTCCTTTATAAAAGACTTCTCTGAGCCAATTACTTACGTAAATATTCTTATCAGAAACTTTATTAGCTTGAATTAAGAACTCATTAAGTCCAGATGTTCCCTTTCTTTCATCGCACTCATTAAATCTATGAATAACAAAAACCTTATTATTTATATGTTTTTTGTAATTAGCTATATCTTTGTGAGTAAAGGTTGAAGAATAAGAGCTTTTTCTTGGATCCATTAAAATTATTACATCTATATCTCGATCATATAAATCATAAACTACATTTACTCCTTGTTTCGTAAGGTATTCAGAAAAATTTTTAACAAAAAGGTTCCCGCCTCCCCATGGGCCTTCAAAAATTTTTGAACCAATACTAATTTTCATATACTTCTTTTAATATTTTGTGAAATTTTTCAAAACCATAAGGTATTAAGAATTTTTGTACTTTTTTGAATGCATGTTCAATATTAGGTGTAGCTTCTAAAAAATTATTCATATTGAAAATTGAATCTGAAGACAAAATCTCATCTGCGATACCAACATCTGTAGATATTATTGGTGTTTTAGTTAAAGCACATTCAAGTATAGACTGCGGACCACCCTCAACCCTTGCGGATACAATATAAAGGTTTAGAATGTTGTAAAGCTCATTGAGTTTTTTTTGTGAGACCATTTCATAATAAGTAAAAGAAATTCCATATTCTTTAAATTTATTAATTAAAAATTCCCTTTTCTTTCCTGCAAGTACAACATGTAAGTTTTCTTTTTCTTGGTTTAACTTTATGATTATATCTAAAAATTGATCGGGTCCTTTTTCTAACTTTGGCTTTAACTTACCGTTTGATTCAGTATCTCTTTGAAAAGAACCAACTAAATATTTCGTTTCATCTAATTTAAATTTTTTTCTTAAATTTGTTTTATTTTGTATCTCGAACCATTTTTTTGGATCAATCCAAAATGGTGCATAAAATATTTTTTTATTTGTTAATTTTTTAAGAGCTGTTTCAGTTTTTAAAGATATAACATGATAATAATCTACATATTTATCCAGCTTTTCAAACTCTTCAAAATTGAATTTATTTTCATCTATGTGATGAATCGTAGTCAAAACCTTTTTTGTTTTTAGAACTTTTTTTGATAGTTTTTCATAAGTCCATGGAGAAATTATCCAGACAATATCAGAATTTTTAATAAAATTTGTAGAATTTTGTTTATTATATTTTTTCCATTCATTTACAAACCTATCTACAATCCAATTTTCTTTTGGTGAATTTAAATAAACTTTCATTAAATAATTAATTCTGGTTCAATATTTTTTCTAACACACTTTGCGTAATATTGTTGTTGTGTTTTTTTATTTGTTGAGATATTCTCATTCATGTTTAGATGATAAAGGCTCTCTTTCATAATTTTTAATTTGGAACCTCCTGTAATTAAGTCGTGCATTAATTTATAGTCTTGTGAGTAATAAAATTTCTCATTGTAATTACCAATGCTCTCAGCAGCTGTTTTTTTTAAAACAAGTGAGCCATGAATGAAAGGGTTTTTAAAATTAATTACAAATCTTTTTGGTAAATATAGTGATTTTTTTGGAATTACAGAACCTGTCTGAATTATTTTTGCCCTTGTTGTGCAACCGTCAAGATTATGTTTTTTAATAAAATTTATCTGCTTTTGTATTCTACTTGGCTCACTTATGTCGTCTGAATCTTGTCTTGCTAAAAACTCTCCTTTAGATTTATTTATAAGAAAATTTAAATTTTTTGTTAAACCTAGATTATTTTTATTTCTAAATAAATAAATATTTTTGAAATTATTTTCATATTCTTTACAAATATTAAATGTGTCATCAGTTGATGAATCATCTACCAATAATATCTCTAAATTTTCATATGTTTGTCCAATAAGACTTTCAATACTTTTAGCAACTGTTGCCTCAGCATTATAAACGCTCATTATCACCGAAACTAATTTATTTAAACTCATTATTCAATATATCTTGTGAAATCTTCTATTAGCTTTTCTTCATCTAAGTAATTATCAATAAACTGTTTATTTTCTATCCCAACCTGGTTATATTTTTCTGAATAATACAAAGTCTTAATTTTTCTTTTTAAATCATCATAATCAAACTGGTTAAATTTAAATTCATATCCTTCTGGAAAAAATTCAGATATTCCCCCTGAATTTGGGAATATTGATGGTTTTCCTAATTTACTTGCTTCGGTTAACAATGTTGGTTGGCCTTCAAAAAGTTTTGTTGCAGTAACAACAGCCAAACTTCCTGAAATCTCTTTTTTGACATCATCATTATTTAAATATCCTAAAAAAATAATTTTTTCATTGCTTTTATATAGTAATTCTAAATTTTTTCTCTCAGGTCCTTCCCCAACAACTTTTAAACTTAGATTGTTAATTTCTATCTCCAAAAAATTTTTAATTAGTTCATGTATGCCTTTTTCTTGTGATATGCGTCCAGCGTAAATTAAATAATTCTCGTTTTTCTGTCGGTTTAAATTAAATTTTTCAATTTCTATTTCTAAAATATTTGGAAAGATATTGACGTTGTTTGTTAAGCCTAAAAACTCTGCAATAAATTCTTTATGATTTTTTGTTAAAACTAAGATTTGTAATTTACTTTTAAGTAAAGTCTTAATATATTTTTTTCCATAAATAATTACAAACAGAGACTTTATATATGACTCTTCAAAATATTTATTAAAAATTTGAAATTTCTTTTTTTTAAATCCGCAAGCATGACAAAGTTCATTGCCTCTTAAGTGTCTTGTCGAAGAAAAAGTAGAGGTACAAAAATACCTATAATTGTGTATTTTTAAAAAAGTTTTGATCTTATTAGCTTTTAATATTTCAAAAATGCCTAGATTAGCTTTAAACCATGTATTGTGAACAATTGCGAAGTCGGGATTAAAAGAGTCTATTTCTTCTTTGAGCTTTTTATTACTTTGAGAATTATTGTTTGTAAAAAAAGCCAAATAATCATATGGAAACACAAGGTTTTTGTTGTCAAAATATACAACTTTAACTCTAAAATATCTAGAAAAAAGGTTTATCTCATTATTGACGGCAATATCTTCGCCACCAATATTTCTATATTTAGTATGTATAATTAAAAGTTTTTTCATTACTTCATATTTCAGGATAAACAATTAGATATTTTTTGTTAAAGGAAATAAGTTATTATGGGGTGATGAGAATACTGTATTTTTTTACTTTCGACTATTCCCTTAATACTTTAAAAGATTCTGGAAGCCTTGATCGAGAAATACAGTACTTTGAATACATGTATAAAAAATATAATCACAAATTTTTATTGGTCACATATGGTGACAATTCCGATTTTGAAGTAATTAAAGAATCCGAAGCAATTAAACTCCTGCCAATATACTCGGTCTTCAAAAAATACAACAGTAAATTACTGAGGTATGCTTCATCTTTTTTATATGCTTCAAGGTTGAGAAAACTTGTCGAATCTCCAGATTTAATAAAACAAAATCAATTAATGGGTTGCTGGGTTCCAATAATATATAAATATTTTTCAAAGAAAAAGCTATTTATTAGAACAGGCTATGACATGTATACTTTTAGCAAAAAAGATAAAAAACCAGTCTTGACAAGATTTTTATATTTTCTTCTGACAAAATTTGCCTTAGCAAATGCTGATTTGTATTCAGTATCTTCAATTGATGACCAAAATTTTTTAAGTTCATTCAAAACAAGTAGAAAAATCGAACTGCTTCCAAATTGGGTAGAAAATTTAAATAAAAATAATTTTAAAGATAGATATAACAACAAAGTATTAGCTGTTGGTAGGCTGGAAAGTCAAAAAAACTATCCACTACTCATAAAGTCTTTTAAAAATTCAGATTTAGAAATTGATATATACGGAGATGGAAGCTTAAAAAAGGAACTTACTGAACTTTCTATAAACTACAATGTTAAAACAAACTTTCTCGGAAAATTAGCTTACAATGACCTTAAAAAAGAGTTTCAAAAATATAAAATTTTTATTTCTACATCTCTCTTTGAGGGAAACCCTAAAAGCACTATGGAAGCTATGTCTGCTGGGTGTATTCCTATTGTTTTAAATATTCCAAATAATAAAGAATTAATAACAAATAAATTTAATGGTTATCTCTTTGAACATAATGATAATTTAGAGCGATTGGTTAAAATTGCTTTAGCAAATATTGATAAATCTATCGAAGTTTCTAGCAATAGCTTCAAATCTGTACATGAGAAATTTGGTATAGAACAAATATGTGAGAAAGAAGTAGAGTTAATTAATAATTTATAGCTTAATAAATTCTACCGTTCTCTGATCATCGTTCAAATGGATTATTATTTGATTGTCTATAGACTTAAAGTCTTCTGGATTGTGGGTCGAATTTATAACTGTTATATTTTGTGACCTAATCACCGAAAATATAATTTCTTTAGTTTGAAAATCTAAGTTAGATGTTGACTCATCCAATACCAGTAAATCTATTCCAGAGGCCAAAGCTCTAATGAAAGATACTTTTTGCATTTGGCCTGTTGATAAAGATTTATTTGATATTTTTTTATCTAAAGTATCAGAGCTTACTTCATTAAAGAGTTTGAATTCTGAAATTAAATTTATTAATTCAGAATCGCTAATTGTGGTCTCGGCACCATAAATTAGGTTCTCTCTAAGAGAAGCGTTTAGAATCATTGGTGTAGCACTTACATATCCAAATTTGTTTACATTTGCAATTACATCACCCTCAGTAGGATAAAATATTCCAGTCATTAAACCCAGTAAAGTACTTTTTCCAGATCCGTTTGGTCCTGTAATAATAGTATGTTCGTTTTTAGGAATTTTAATATTTAGATTACAAAACATATCTTCACTCATGCCTAGGTATCTAAATGATAATTCTTTAATCTCTATTGCATAAATCGAATTTTTATCATCTATGAGTTTAAAATTATCAAAATTGATATTGTCTTTATTAGATTCAATTTCATAAAGTCTTTCAAGATAAACGTGGTATGACGATACTGTATGAATATTTTTATTAAATATTCCTAAAGACTGAAAAAGTCGCAAAAGTATACCTATAAAGTCAAACGTTAGAAATTTTATAAAATCAAAAAAAACAATAAGTATTGATAGCAAAAATAAAGTGAAAAAGTTAGGCATCAATGCATTTACTGTTCCAACTTTGACCTCATTGACTCTTGATTTGTAAAATTTTTGTAAACTATTTTCAAAATTTTGAAGTTCTTTATTCACAAACTTTAGAATTTTAATTAAGAAAAGATTGTCTAAAACTTTCTCAATATCTTTGCTGATTTGGTTCATTGAAACATAGGCTATATGAGCATATTTTCTTCCAAGTTTTGTTAACAAAAATGTAGGTATAAATAGTATCAAAACGCCGCCTGCAAAAATCAATACTATATTTAGATTTGAAAGAAGAAGGTATCCTGAAAAGACTACTATTTGAATAAAGCTTCCAAAAAAAACTGATAGTGTCGAATAAAAACCTCCCACTTGTGCGCTTAATGTATTGACATAAAAATAAGCGTCAGAAACTGATACATTTCCTCTTGTAAAGACTTCTTTAAGTAAATGTATTCTTAGATTTTTCTCAACACTTATTTGCAAATTTATTGTGATTATTTTTTCTATATAAATGAAAAAAAATCTTAGAAATATAACTACAGGTAATAGAAAATCTTTTGATAGAAAAAAGTCAGTAATTACATTATTAAACTGAATTTCTTGAGAAAATATATTTGCAAAATATAAAATTATTAGAATATCAAAAAAAACAAGAGAGTTTGAAATTATAGCTAAAGAAATTATTCTTATTTTTTTATTTTTTGCTTTTGTAATCTTTGAAACTTTTACTAAATCATCAAAAAATACTTTTAATTTATCAACCATATAATGCTTTTTCTATACCAATGTTATAACTATATAATTTTAAATAATTGTTTATTTCAAAATCTAATTATAAGAGTCGAGCAAATATTCTTTTACACACTCTGAACTAAATAAATCTAACTCACAAGAACTAAATTTAAGATCATATATATCTTTTTCTCTTAATTCCAAATTCATATTAATTAAATTAATGATAAGAAAAAATATCACAACTACTTCTAGATTGAATATTCCTTTTTGTTTTTCTTTTAGTATGAAATATAGAAATATAACTAGATTAAATGCAATAATTATTTTTAAATCAGATAGAAAAAGGGAAATATTTGCTAATAATAAAAATTTGTAAAATTTACTAATACCTGAGCTGAATAAAAATATATACAAAGATACAAATATGACAATCAAGACAAAGTGTGTAGATTGTCTTATATATTTAAATGGTGTTAATACCCAGAACCAAGCATATGTGCCGATTATTCCAAGTAACACAGAGGTAAATGAAACTCCAAATTCTTTAAAGAATAGATTCCTATTCTTAAAATAAATAAATAAAAAGATAATTGGAGTTAGTGCTGCTCTGATAACAGAAGCAGGAGTCCATTGGGGAACTTCTGATTTTTGTAAATTTTCGTAAATAGTGTTAAAACTAAAATTAAGAGCGCTTTGTACGCCTGAGTCTTCTCTGTTAACTAAAGTGCCAAAAAAATTATTTAGAAAATATAAAAAATCTTCAGTGCCTATTTTGAAGTACATAAGTATGTACCAAAAAAGGAAAGGTGTTATAAAAAACAATGAATTTATAAAACTTTTTTTTAAATTATTAAGTTCAGTCTTTGAAATTAGAAATAATACAGAAGGAATTATCATAAGAAATTTACCAAAAATCACTGACGAGCCCATAAGAAAAAGTGATAATTTTTTATTTTTATCATAAATAAACAAAGCATTTACAAAAACTAATGTTGATACTATTTCGGCAATAAGGTACATGGTTGAAAACCACCAAGGTACTAAAAGAATTGAAATAACACTAAAGAAAAAAATAATACCTGTGTTAAATTTTTTATTATCTTTAAATATAAAAATAACCATAATAATTTGTAAAAGACACACATACAGGAAGTTTGCAACTCTTGCAACTACAAAACTTTGTGAAACATTCCAGCCAATAACTCCGCCAATTGCTGATAATATTCCTGAAGTTAATGCATAACTATAGTTTCCATAAGAACTTGAAGGTAGAAAGTTTAAATTCATAAAAAAATTAGAACTTGAAGTTAGTGAAATTAGTTCATCTTCCCAAGGTTTTAAAGTGTAAGAAGTATTCAGAACAACCTGAAGAGACAATACTAATCCTATAAATATTAATAAATTAGCAATCCATGATTTGTTAGTTTTAGTCATCTTCATGAGTATATTGAGATGGTTTACTTTCATTTAATAATTTATCTATATTAAGAGCAAAAATAAACAAGATTACGTTTGGTAAGTAAAGAAGGGCATCACTTTTAATTAAATTTAATATAAAAAATACTATTAAGTATTTTTGGATTAAAGATTTAGAATTTTTTAGTTTTAATAAAATTAAAAATGAAATTCCTATAACACCGAATAATCCAAAAAAAATAAGGTAGTTGAATAAAGAAGAGTGGGGAAGAAAAAGTCCAAAATTATATTTTGAATTATGTCCAAAATAGTACTCATTATACTGCTGAGGTCCATATCCAAATAAAAACTCTACTAGGGTTGGGTCATACTTTGCAAGAAAAATTCCCCATTTTTCTGCTCTGTTTACAAAATAAGCGGACATGTTAATAAGTGAGTTCAAGCTTGGAATTCCCCTAAGGTTTGGCCCATCATCATAATTTTTGGTCACATATCTTAGAGATGATGAAAGGTTCGTTTGTTCATTTGGCAGTTCTAGTAATAATCTATAATTTCCAAGTTTTTGATCTGTTTGGCCATATTGATTTGCAACAAAGTTGTAACTCATTTCTGTAGCTTGAACACCTTCATAAATCACAGCACTACTCAAATATTGATAAGAAAATTCTTGGTATCTTGTTACATATATAACTGATAGAGATGTTGTCACTATAAGAAAAAATAAGAATATTTTTTTAACATCGTCAAATTTTTTATATATATAAAACGTTAACGCCAAGACTAAAAGAGAAATTATAGCAGCAAAATTATTTGTCCTAAGCAGGCCGTAGAATACGATTAAAAAGAGAACAATTTCAGATTTATTCAGGTTTATTTTGCTGTTTATTAAAAAAAGTAAGATAAGTAAAATTGTAAATGCAAAGAACTCTCCCATTCCTTCTGCACTTGGTGCAATCCCCCTCCATGTGTTACCTTCAATGCTTTGAAAGCTTCTCATTGGGAATTTATTCAAACCAAAAAAATAGTAAGTTATATAATTTGCAAGTTTGCTAAAACTTGAAACTACCCCCATTAGAAAAATAGCTGAAGAGGCTATTAAAAAATTTCTTACAATTAATTTTTTATCAAAGTTATCAATTCCTTGGGTGATTGTAAAATTAATCCCGACAATAAAAAGAAAATATACCACTATCCAATAAAATAGCGACGGTATTGTTTGGCTAGAATTTATAAATCCTCTTAGCTTGTCTACGTCAAATAATATTTCACTTTCTGTAAAATTAAGCACCCATACAGCCGAAAAAGCAATGTAGATAAACAACATTTTTAAATCAAGTTTATTGCTTGAAATTGCAACTAAACCAAGGAAACTAAAGAAAATCAAATATATATTTATATTCAGTGTTGAAAAAGTTCCATAAATTAGAAAAACAAAAGGTAAATAATTTAATAAATTTCCAATTCTATGAGTTATTAAATCTTTAAAGACAACTAATATTGCAAAAATTGATATTAAATAGCCATAAAGAAAATAATTTTCGATATATAGCTCTCCACTAAATTCATAGCTGAATATTTCAATATCATAATCCCTTGAAATTGTTTTATAATAAAATTTTTCACCATAAAGATGTAAATAAAAAATTGCAGTAGAAATAAAAACAATTGCCTTGTTGATATTTAATTTTTTTTGTTTATCTCTTGGTATAAAAGAAAGCAAAATTAACCAAAAAATAGATTGTACTAATAAGTCCATATGCATATTCTTAGAAATCCATACTTTAATTTTGTCTGGTTTAAATTCATCCCAACCATTCTCTATTAGCTGTGCTGGTTGATACTCAACCCAGGAATTTAATCCGAAACATTCAATTGGTCCTTCAATATTTGAATAAAATTCAACATTGTAATCATTATTTACTTGGCCTATCAAATCAATAATTGTAAAAGTACAAGGGTATTGTTGATAAAACGATGCATTTTCTGGCGTAAGTGGTCTTGGTGGAATATCGGGTATTTTATAAAATTTGAACGAGGCAAAGACCAAGAAAAGTAATAAAAATATTTTTGCCTTTGTAGTTTTATTTAAATTATTTTTCACTGTTAACAATTCTTTTTCTTATTAAATAAATTAAAAAACTGGCAGACACTAATGAAAAATATATAATTTCACCATTGAAAAAATCGGAAAAGTAATTAGTCCACCCCCCGTTTACATAATTTGCACACTCTAACCATGAATTGACTAAAACAGTATTGCCATTTTCATTAAATAATGTAATTGGTTCAAAATTAGAATCAGGATTGAAAACAAAGTTAGGGTTATTGCCAATTTCTTCAAAATCTGGAATTATTGAAGATTCACCACATATTGTTTCTGTTCTTTTATGCATAATTTAAAACTTATTTTAAGTTTACATTCTAATGTTTAATGAGTACTTAACTAAAAATTTATTAACAATGTCATTAATTATTTATTAACTCATTACAATAAATTTGTATTGAGTCTATTAATGAAATTGAAATCCAAAACATATTACTTAAGGCACGAAAATGAAATCCTTAGATATACTGATTCACGCAAATCATGGATTCACATTATTAACAAAAATAATAATTACATTAATCTGACTAATTATCCAAATAATTTTATTGAAATTAATAACAATACAAATTTTGAAAATGATTTTTCTAAAGTTGAAAATAAACTTTATGACTTTATAGTAATTACAGATATTTTAGAACTAACAGAAGATATTTATAAATTTTTAAAAAAATTAAATAGTTTATTAAAAGACGATGGAAAACTATTAATTACTACTGTAAATCCTAAATGGAATTTGATAATGTTACTACTTGAGTATTTAAAACTTAAAAAACCATCGCCACCAAGGTCTTATTTGCAGAATAAAAAAATTGATTCTATTGCTAAATCTTCCGGATTTGAAGTTGTATTAAATTATGGTAGACAAATATTTCCATTTAAACTTTTTGGTTTAGGCAACTTAATAAATTTATTTTTAGAGATCTTGTTTCTTAGATTTAATCTCGGAATAAATAATTATCTAATCTTGAATAAAAAATCTCAACATGACATTGAATTTTCCAAAACAATAATTGTTCCTGCAAAGAATGAGGAGCTAAACCTCATACCGCTTTTTCAAAGGATTCCTAATTTTGAATCTGAATATGAAATAATCTTTATTTGTGGTAAATCCAATGATAAAACTCTTGATGTTGCTTTAGATATTAAGAAAGATAATCCGAGTATCAATATTAAAGTAATAGAACAAGTTTCAAAAGGAAAGGGCCCCGGAGTACTGGAAGCCTTTAAAGAAACTAGTAACGACCTAATTGCTATTCTAGACTCTGATATTAGTGTCGAGCCGGAAACTTTAATTGACTTTTTTGAAATAGTTGAAAACAGAAATGCTGATTTTGTTAACGGTACACGGTTTGTATATAAAATGGAAGAAGGGGCTATGAGAAAACTTAATAATGTAGGTAATATATTTTTTCAATTTATCATTTCCATAGTTATTTCAAATAAATTAACTGATTCACTTTGTGGCACCAAGGTTTTTAAAAGAGAATTGATACAAAATTTATATAAATGGCAAAAATTATTAAAAATTAGTGATCCGTTTGGTGATTTTGACTTAATTTTTAGTGCAGCATACTCTGGAAATAAAATTGTTGAATATCCTGTGCATTATAAGTCAAGAGTATATGGCTCCACACAAATTTCTAGATTTAGAGACGGTTTTAAATTATTAATATACTTTATCAATTCTCTTTTGGTATTTAAAACAAGTAACAATGAACTTAATTAAAAAATATAAATTTTTATTAGTTTTAATAATTTCAATTTTTGTCTCCCAAAATTGGATAAATTTGTTTTACATATCAACTAGAAATCCTGATTTTTCAAAATACTATGATTACATCAATTATTTTATGGGTCTAAATGTCGAAATTGATTATGGACAAAATTCTCTATATTATTTATTAGTAACCTCTCTTCTGAAAAATAAAATTGAAACTATTACATTTGGTAATTTAGATTTTGTTATTTCATTTAGTATTCAAAATCTAAACTTGCTTCTTTTTGTATTTAGCTTATTCGGATTTTATCAACTACTTAAGGAAATGGATTTTCAGAATAATACAATTTTTATTTCACTTACATTATTTTGTTTTTTTCCCCAAACTCTATTTGCAAGAGCATTAATGAAACCAGAAATACTTGTGTTGGCTCTTTTCCCTTGGGTTATTGTTTTTTTTGAAAGATTTTTAAAAAATAGTTCTGCTAATGAGCTTTATAAAGCGATTCCATTTTTAGTTTTAATATGCAATTCAAAAGCTTCTGCTGCTGGGATGACAATAATCTATTTGCTTTTTTCATACTTTGAAATACTCAAAAAACTAAACTTAAAAAATTTTATAATTATTTTCATTATTTTTTTAACTTTGTTTTCGTTGGTACAGTTTGAAAATTTCAAAATCACAAATAATTTAATTTACGAAAGAGTTTATGACGAAGACTATGACTATAAGGCAGATAAGTCAATTATTTACAAAATAGGGCTTGATTCAGTTTTAAAGAAACCCTTGTGGATTGACAAAACTGAAATAGACAATTACAACAAAAATGCTCAATCCATGTCAAACATTTTGATTCTTGATACTTTTGGAGACTATTTTGATCAATTCTTTGGAATGGATTTTTTCAAAGCAAGTAGAAAAAGCTTGTTTGTTAGTGGCGATGTTGAGAAAATTAACCCAAATAGGCAAATCGGTTACAACGGACCCCTTTCGGGATACTTGGTTGACCAACTCGAATATGTTAGAAAAAATCTTGCAGTATTACTCAGTCTGGTATTTTTTTCTTGCATGATTTATTTTGGTATTAAAAATAATAACAACAAGAAGTTTATCTATTTTCCATTAATTTCTGGTGCAATAATAATGTACTTTAACGCAATTGGTTTTCCTAGAAATAATTTTGATCCATATAAAGGAGACACATTTAAAGCATTCTATTTATTTTTCTTACTTTCTATTTCGTTTTTGTATTTAAGTTCCCACTTTTTTAAAAAGATTACTAAATTTAAAATTCTTTTAGGTGCTTTATTTGTTCTTTCTATTTTCTTTATTGGAGGTCATCCAAAAGAAAACAACCAACAAATCTCAGAAGGATTAATAGTTAGAAATGAGTTTTCAATTTTTTGTGAAGTTAATAATGTTCTATTTTTTAATAATAAAATTTTGGACTCTGTTCACACAAGTGGCAACATATCCAATATAAAAAGTGATTGTAAATCTATGTCTGAATCTAAAAAAAGATTTGAAAAGTCATTCTTAAAAATTGATATTCAGGATCAATACTACAGTAAGTGCCTTGAAGAAGGTAAGATAAATATTTCTTACTCTAACTATCAAGAATGTAGAATGTTTACGATAAATGAAATCAGAAAGCAGTCGGAAAGAAGCGTTCCCCTTTACCCTTATTTATCGATAATCCTTTTTATTGTATGTGTTAGCGTTGTAATTCGAAATACCCTTTTTTATAACAAAGACAAGTTAACAAGTTTTAAATCGACTACCTAATTTATTTTAAAAATTAAAAGTTGGCCTATGTGATTTGGAACAACAAAGTACCTTTTGTCATTTTTTAGTTCGTTTCCAAGTTTAGTCACCCCATCGGTGAACCACCCACCGTAATCATCTAATACGACTAATGCATTCTTTGTTGCGTTCTGCATAATATAATCCAAAGACTCTTTTGCTGAAATATAAGTATCAACATCAATATGAGCAAAAGATATTGGTTTTTCAATCAAGACGTTCTCCATAGAATCGGGAAAAGTGCCTTTAATAATATTGAATTTAATTCCTGCCAAATTTTCAACCTCTTTTAAATGTTTTACTTCTGCATCAGAGTATTCATTATTTTTAAAAAAACTATCTTCTTCAGATGAGTTGGCTACACCTTGAAAGGTATCGCATACAAAGTAATCAATATTTTTTTCTATATTTGTATTTGCAACTAAACCGGAAACGCCACCCCTCCATGTACCTACTTCAACAAATGATGTATCTTCAATTAAGTAATTTTTTGAAAAATCGTATATCGTATATAAACGAGATTTTGGATTTAAAGTATATTTCGAATACTTGTTGTAAGCTTCAATAAATAACTTATCAGATCGCCATGGCAAGTAGAAATATTCAAAAATTTCTATACCGTAATCATTCCTTTTTTCTTTATACCTTAAATTAATTTGAAATAATTTAAAAAGAACATTAGTAATAATTTCTAATCTTTTTCTAGCTTTATTTACTTTATTTAGATTAAACATTTGTCTGTACTTTTATAACGATTTTAAACTCTAATTATTAAAACCTAAATGGAAAATGAGATAAATAAGTAGAAAAATTATGAAAAAAAGTAAGAATAAGGTAAAACACTATTGGTTTATAAAGCACATGTTTCGATTCTCGCAAAACAACTAATTTAATAGAAGCAGGTATAAGCAATAAATTAAAGAACTGGACCATATAAGTAGCTTTATTAGTATCTCCTGTTGGTAGGTCTGGATAACTTATTAAAAACCATAAATAACCAAAAAAAGAAATAATAACTGAATAAGATATGTATTTTGAAAAAATACTACTTTTGTGATACTTTCTAAAGTTAAAAAAACAAAAAATTAGAAAAAATGTAGCTAGTAAAGAAACAATATTTACTCTAGCTAAATAATCTCCAATTAATAGTTGATTGCGTCCAAGTTCTAACTTTCTGCTCGTAAATGAAAAATAACCCCAATAATCTCCCCAGAAGTCTGAGTAGAGTATGCTTATAAATTGATTACCAAAATTTGGCCTTATAGGTTTAGTAAATAGTAAATAAAGATCTGATAAATTTGGAATATAAAAATTCGTTGGTTGGTTTAAAAAACTAAATCCTATAGGTTCTTTATTAAAAGCTGTAAATGAGCCGTATCGAAACAAAAGAGAAAAATAGTACCATGATGAAAGCAAAAATCCAATAAAAAAACTAGAGAAAATAAATCTAATGTAATTGTATTTTTGTTTTTGCTTTGTATGAAATATTAAAATAAAAAAAGCTGGAAATAATAGGAATGCCCACTGTCTACTTAAAGCCAATAACCCAATACATAAACCGAATCCTAAAACATTAATTCTGTTTCTATTAAAGTCTTGCTTCTCTGCAGAAAGAAAAATATATAATAAACAACTAAGAAATAAAAGAATATATGGTTCGCCTCTTATTTGAACGATTGTTTTATAATTTACCGCCATTAAAGAAACGAAAATTAAATATTCAAATTTTGTGTCTTTTTTATTATCAAAGAACAAATTTAGAGTTTTGATATTTATAAATATTGTAAAAATATATAAAATTAATTGAATTATTTGGGATACTGTTCCGTATATTGGTCTACAATCTTCTAATAAAGTTTCTGAATTAATAATATTTCGACAGATCACTTGGGTAATTGACGGTACCAAATAACCAAGTGGCGGATTAAAAAATTCTCTTGAATTATCTCGATCAGGTAAATTTATCTGATAAGGTAAATATCTTGAAAAATGATCGACATAATTATAATGAGCCTCTGCGTCATAGCCGTCTATAGAGTCATAATGTAGAATATTATAAATGCCAATAGCACTAATTAGAATTAACAAAATAATTACTAATAGGCTTCTTTTTCTTTCAAGCATTATACAATTACCGTTTATTGATTATCTATAATATATTAATGGAGAAAAAAAATTTTTCTTTAACAGTAATTGTCCCTTTTTATAATGAGGAAGCTTTTTTATCAAACTCATTAGAAGAGTTGATAAAAATAAATTCTTACAATGAAATTATTTTAGTTGATGATTTTTCTACTGATGAAAGTTACAAAATAGCAACAAATTACGCTAAAAATTATAAGAATATAAGTTTGTATAAGAAAAATAAAAATGAAGGAAAAGGCAGTTGTATTATTTTTGCAAAAGAAAATATAAAAACAACTCACGCTATAGTTCATGATGCTGATTTAGAATATGATCCAAAAGATATCGACAAACTGTTTGATATATCTAGAAAAAACCCTGAATCTTTAATCCTGGGATCTAGAACAATCGGCAACAATCCAAGAGTTAAAAAATATAAGTTACTAATATTTTTAAATAAAGTTTTGACACTACTGTTCTCAGTTATAAATTCTTATAAAATTTCTGATGTGGCAAGTTGTTATATGTTGATGCCTACTCCTTTTCTCAAAAATTTTATCTATGAAGAAAAAGGTTTTGGATTAGAGGTTGAAATTCTTTCTAAATTTTTAAGGACAAATAAAGATATAATTGAAATACCTATAAATTATACCGGAAGAAGTTACTCAGAGGGAAAAAAAATTAAAATTAAAGATGGTTTAAATATTTTTATTAAAATTTTGAAATACAGTAAGTTGTTTAATAAAAATAAAATGACTTTTAGAAAAAGAAATTAATATAATCTGATATGAATTTTAATAAACTTGTAGATTGATTTGTATATGAAAGAAATAATTAATTTAAATTTTTTTAATCACTACCGGAATATTTTGTTTTTTGCTTTAAAAAGGTATAAAAAAAATAATTACCAACTTATGAGAGAGTATTTTGCTTCTGTATTTATTTATGATATTTCTGACCATATAAAAATAGACTCAAATTTAAAAATAATAGATGTAGGTGGATCTATTGGTGAATTCTCTAAATTTCTTGGAGAAAATTATAAATGCGATGTAATAAACTTAGACCCATTCAAACAAGAACATGTGTGGAAAACTATACATGCTGAAGCACATAATATGCCTGTTGAAGATGACTATTTTGATCTTATTTTATTTAGAGGTGTTATGGAACATATTGAACCTAAGAAACAACAATCATCTCTTGATGAAATATTTAGAATCATGAAAAGTGATGGATTGGGTTATTTTGTTATTCCACCATGGTTTAATCCACATGCGGGTCATGGATTAAAGCCGTTTCATATTTTTCCTTTTAAGTTAGCTAAATTTTTAAGGAATTTATTTTTTAATAAAAAAGTAAAATATAACTCACTCGAAGAGGCATCCCTATATAAAATTACATTTAAAAAGATGAAAAAAATGATTGAAAAATCAGGATTTGAAATAATAGATATGAAAGATACTCATTTAAGATTTCATTTTTTATGTAGAATCCCTATTTTAAGAGAGTTCCTAATTCCTGCTGTTGCATTTATTGTTAAAAAATAAATATTGGGTATAACAAAATATATTTTGAAAACTAATAAACATTTTTCCGAAATAGAATTTATGGCCAATTCCAGAAAAATTTGTTTTCAATTCCTAAATTGGTAATTTTTAATTTTAATTCAATAATTTGCTTGTTGAGGTTTTTTATTCTTTTTTCATGAGTTTCAACAAATATGTAGTCAATTTTATTAATTGCACTAGTGTCAATTAAATAATTTATTAGCTCAACTTCAAATCCCTCTACATCGATTTTTGCAAATTTAATCTTTTCAAAATCATTTAACCACTCAGCAATATCTAAAACTTCTACTTCAATGTATTTTTCACCAACATTGTCTTTCTCTTTTACCAATGAATTGTGCTCTGAATAAAAAAGCTCATTCTCTGAGTATTTTTTATCAAGATATAATTTACCATTAGAATTTGTAGTTCCAACAGCTTTCATTATTGGGTATATATTTTTAGAAATTTTAGCTTTCTCTTTTAATGCTTTAAATGGTACAGGGTCTGGTTCAAATGAATAAACTGCTGCCTTATATTTAGAAAAAAGTTGAGAATATACTCCTACATTAGCTCCGAAATCTAAGCAAACTTCGTCTTTCTCAAGGCTATTAACAATTGTTCTTATTTCTTTTGGCAAAGTTAAAAGTCTTTTATAATTTTGTAAATAAATAAATACCCTGCTGGGTAATATTTTTTTAAGAAAAGAATAAATATATATCATATAAAACAATCTTAGTTCCAATTAAACATAGATTAATTTAAAAATTAATGCAAAATATCTATATCTGTTTACGGGTTACTATTTAAAAAATCAATTATGTATTTGATTTTATTAATGATTAATTCTCCACCAACATCACTTGGGTGATTATCGTCATAAATATAAATATTATTTGAATCTGATCCGATACAATAATTTTTTTCTATTTCATTACAAAAAATGTTAAAAGTATCTACAAAAAATACATTCTCGTCTTCCATACTTTTGTACATATTGTCTAATTTAATTTTATTTTTATTTTCACCCCACTCATAATTTAGGTATTTGACTTCAGATATTTCACTATTCTTTATAATCCTATTTCCAACATTTATAGGGAATGGTGGAACTTGTTTTACAACTATTACGTAATTATTTTTTGAAAGTTCTTTTATTGTTAATGGTACATTGTTCAAAATGTCTAGTGTAGAATTATCTAATTTGTCTTGTAAGTCTGCAACATAAATAACTATTTTATTTTGTAAAGCCGAAACTGAATCTTTTAGTTCTATTTTGTCAGATCTTTTACAATCTGGATTAACTTTATTTGTAAAATATATACATGAATCACCTGTTAAGAATCTAATGGGGTTATCTTTTATTATTTCTGCAAAAGGTCTTAATAGCATCCTTGAATGAGAATCTCCCAAAAATATAATTTCTTTTGTGTTTAGGTCTTCATTTAAAAAACAATTTTTATTAGCTAATTCTTTGAGAGACGATTT
>Ga0129351_1000211_pt1 | contig 20900 bp, 18 predicted proteins | sample CPBDNA_8_FD_94423 | JGI IMG/M metagenome (GOLD analysis project Ga0129351, IMG submission 94423) | Freshwater to marine salinity gradient microbial communities from Chesapeake Bay, USA - CPBay_Sum_27_0.2_DNA | ecosystem: Environmental > Aquatic > Marine > Coastal | place: USA: Chesapeake Bay... | reverse complement strand
ATTAAGCCTAGGATCGTAACTACATCGAAATAATTATTGTACTTACCGAATTCAAATTGTCTAGTTGTCAAAAATGTTCCCTGTTCTCCATATTTTTGAATAGCATAATCAATTTGTAATTTTGCAATATCTATGCCCAAAGAATTTGCCTGTGTATACTTACCAATTAAAGTTCCAGGCCCACAAGCGTAATCTAAATGGTTAGAATCATTCTTTATATATTTCCTAACATAAAGTTGAGTTATATTATGCCAGTTAGCTTGAATTCCTTTGTTATTTTTTAGACCCTCTTCCAATACTTTGTCATAATAACCCGCTTCTAAATCAGATTCCCAAAAATTACTCATTCGAAAAATCTGTATTTTATTGTGTTGTAAATGTATTGAAAGCCATCAATAGTCTTAATTTTTTTTCCCTCTTCATAGCTTCTACCGCTGTATGAAATAGGAACTTCTATAATATTTTTACTAAACTTTAAAAATTTTGACATAATTTCAATCTCTATAGAAAAACCTTTTTCTACAAAATTAGTATTTATAAAATATATAGAAGGCATCATTTTGTAACATGTTGCTACATCTGTTATTTTTTTATTATTTAAAATACTGAAGAAAAATGACATTACTTTATTAGCAAAAAATGTTCTAAAGTAAATATTGTTTCTTTTTTTTGTTCCAATGAAACGAGATCCTAATACAAGATTATCTTTTTCAATTAATTTATACATTTCTTCTAAATCTTGAGGATCGTACTCCAAATCAGCGTCATGAATTACAACATATTCACTTGTAATAGAGCTCTTTGATTGATTTAAAGCAGCACCTTTGCCTCTGTTAACATCAGACTGAATAATTTTGTACTTATCTTTTCCAAAAATAAAATTTTGAACTAATTTAAAACTAGAGTCGGTTGAGCCGTCATCAATCAATATAATTTCATTTGCAATTGAAATTTTGTCAAGCTCTTGTAAAGAGTCAATAATTGATTTTTCTTCATTAAAAAATGGTACAAGTACTGTAAGACTTTTCACATTAAAAGTTTAATCGTAAGTCTTACCTAATAGGCTGCGTGAAGATAAAAGAATTAATATAACTGTAATAATTAGTAACGACCAAGAAAAATTTGCAATTGAATTTAACAAAATAGACAGTTGATCATCAACCATATAAAATTCATTCAGGAGTATTTCAAAATTTAAAAAAATATTTATCAATTTTATAATTATTACTCCTACAAAAGAAGTAAAAATTATTTTTAAATATGCACTTAAAACCAAAATACTTGAAAATAAACCAAATAAATATGTCGGATTTGAATAAGGGCTATATGAATTAAATGAATTTAAAATAGTATCCTCAGATAAACTTGTTAAGTTAGTTGACTCAAAGAACAATTGTGAAGTTAATCCAAATATTGAAAATATAATTAAGTATCTTGTTAAATACTTGTGGTCTTTAAATTCCATAAAATATATAACTAAATTTACAGGTATCAAGGTGAACAAATACCTAAACCCATATGAAGTTCCGTGATTTTCAAAGATTAAAATAGGTAAAAATGGAATAATATAAAAAATCGCTAAGAAAAAAAATTCATAAAATTTTTTATTTAAAAGATATCTAAATAAAAAATAAAAGCTGGAAAAAACAATCGCTGAAAAATAAAAAATTCCAAACTCAGGACTAAAACAAGTAATCAGTAAATACTTAAGGGAAAGAAAAATGTTTTCTATTAGATTCTCTGATTCAAGAAAGTTTTGAAGTCTTTCATTGACAACCCAGTCACTAGAAGGGTAAATACTTTTTTGAGAAAATGTAAAAATTCCATAAAGTAATTTTGTATGAATTAAAAATAAAATTGCTCCAACAAAATTCCCTAAATAATAATAGAAACTTTTAAATATAGACATCAAACTCTCTTTAAACAAATAACCGTAGAGTATAGGAATCAAAAATAAATGTATATTATTCCATCTATTTGTAAGCATTATAAATTGAACTACAGGTAATAAAAATATATATAAACTTGTTAGCTTATTTGATGAAATGTATATTTTGCTGACAAGGTACAAAATTAAGGTTATCGAAAAAAATTCGTAAACAGTGGACATGCTGAATCTTTCAAATGCATAATAAGTAATGCCTGATCCTAATGTAAATAGAATCAACTTTTCCGATTCACTTTGTTTATTAGTCCGAAGTAATTTTTTCAACATCATTAGTGATAAAAATAAATAAAAAGGAGCAGATAGTGAATAAATATAATAATTTAGAGATGTATTGGAATTAAATGATAAATATTTAGATAATTGATTTGAAATGAAAATAAAAGGTGAGCTTAATAGTCCTGGGCCAAATGATTGTCTAGGTACAGGTTTATTATCTTCTCTCAAAAATGCATCTTGTAGATTACCGTTTAATTGGTTGTTGTAATCAAGATCAAAATCTACTGCTATTGTTTGTGCATGATAATAATAAGAAGAATCATCTTGAGATCCACCTGGTAGTATTTCTTTAAATCGATAATCTACTTTAAAACATAAGATAATTATGAAACTTAAAATCAAATATTTAAATATTTTATTTTTTTTTGAAAGCATACTTAAATAATAAATATATTTTTTGGTATAAGTAGTAGTATCGATATTAAATGTATTTATTCTGTTTTGGAACAAGACCTGAAATCATTAAACAATTTCCATTAATTAATGAATTTAAGAAAAGAAATATTCCTTTTAAAACACTATTTACAGGTCAACACAAGGACTTGATTGACAACTTTTCAAATCTTATAGATGAACCAACATATGTTTTAGAAGACGTAGTCAAAGAAGGTCAGTCACTAAATTTACTAGTTTCAAAGCTAATGGAAAAAACAGAGGAGATACTTTCAAAGAATATAGAAAGTAAAATAATTGTCCAAGGAGACACTTCGTCTGCATTTTCAATAGGTTTAGCTGGATTTCAAAACCACAATAGAATTATTCATTTGGAAGCAGGGCTTAGAACATATAACTTAAAGAGTCCATTTCCAGAAGAGGCCAATCGTAGTTTAATTTCAAAAATAGCAGATACGCATTTATGTCCTACAAAAAATGCTTCATTAAATCTCAAAAATGAAGGTATCTCAAAAAACGTCTTTAATGTTGGAAATACTATAGTAGATAGTTTTAAATTTATTGCTGATAGCAATCTTGAATCAAGTCAAATAAGAAATCTGATAGCTAACAAAAATAAATATATTGTTTGCACTTTACATCGGAGAGAAAATAGAGAAAAAATGATTGACCTTTGGAAAGAACTTAATATCGTCAGCCAAAGTAGAAATATAATATACATAAATCATCCATCTGTGAAAGATTCTGCAAATCATTTATCTAAGGAAGTAGTTCAGATTGAACCATTGAGTTATCAAGATATGGTTTATTTAATTAATAACTCTAGTGGAGTTATTTCTGATAGTGGTGGGATACAAGAAGAGGTTATTTCTGCCAAGAAGAATATTTTGATTTGTAGAGATACCACTGAAAGACCAGAGACAATTGATAGTGGTTATGGATTGCTTGTAGATAAAAATATCAATATAAATATTGAATTTTTGGATAAAAAAAATAAATCTAATAAAAACCCTTACGGTGAAAATGTTTCTTCTAAAATAACTGATTTACTCCAAACAATCTATGTCTAAAATTTAATTATGAAAGAATCTTTGACTATAGCGATACCTTTTTTTAATGAAGAGGAAAGTATCCCAAACCTCCATAATGAAATAATTGATGTTTTAGTTCAGATTAAACAGGATAGGGTTGTTGATTTAGTGCTTGTAAATGATGGTAGTTCTGATGATACTGCTGAATTACTTAATAAATATTTTTCAGATGTTGAAAATAGTCAAATTATCCACCACAAAGAAAACAAAAACTTGGATGGCTTTTTAAATACTGCAATAAAAAATTGCAGTACAGATTTAATTGTGTTTTTAGATAGTGATTGTACATTTAGCCCAACATACATAATTGATATGCTAGATTTTTTAGATTCAGAAACTGATATTATTAACGGATCTCCTTTTCACCCAGATGGAAGTGTTGAAGGTGTAAATAAAGTAAGACTAATGCTCAGTTATTTTTCAAACTTTATATATAGAAAAATAACAAATAAAAATATTCATACTTTTACTTCTATATTTAAGCTTTATAGATTAAATACTATATCTGACATAAAACTAGAGAACAAAGGATTTGTTTCTGTTTCTGAATTATTTATAAAATCACTAAACAAAGAAGCTGCTGCCAAAGAATTTCCATGTACTCTAACCATAAGAAATTTTGGTGAATCGAAGATTAGAATCATTCAATCAATAAAGAATCACTTAAAATTTATGTATTTTTTAATTAAGAACTGAAAATGCTACATATAATATACTTTTTATTTTTTAATTTTGTTTTATTTTTAATTGGAAGAAGCTTTTGTATTTTAATCTTTAAATTTCTTGTAACTAAAGAATTTAAAGATGAAAATAAAATTTTTACGATACCAATCTACTACTTTTACTCGTTGCTAGGGTTATTTTTTATTGGAAACGTCTCTGTAGTTTTTAACTTTTTTAGTAAAAATAACTCAATTTTTCTTAAGCTATTTTTATTCATAATCTTGTTTGTTAACTTAAGCAAAAATGTAAAAATTAATTACTGCATAGTTAACTTTATAAATTTTTTTGGAATACCTTCAATAATCGCAATTAGTTCTGTAAAAATTGGGCTTGCTTATGATGCGGGGTTATACCATTTAAACAGTCAATTGTGGATAAGAGAAAGTAATATACCTGTTGGTCTCTATAACTTACATTTTAGATATGGATTTTCTTCAATTATTGATTATATATCTAGCAACTTTTGGATAAGTGACGGATTAGAGATTTTACATTTTGTAAATTTAGTGTTTATTACTAGCTTTTTAAGTTTTATATTTTTTAACTTAGTTAGTAATCAAAACCCTTTTCTTTCAATGTCTTCATTAGCGTTAGTATTATTTGGAATCTTAGATAATTTTGGAAGCGGTGGAGGGCGAAATGGATTTATTGACATTGAGTCTGTAACTAAACAAGATACTCCATTCGCAATTATTTTTTACATTACAAATATACTTATTTTTCTATCTATAAAAAATAAAGAAATATCTAAATTAGAAATTTTACTACTAAGCTTTTTAATTTTATTTGGTATTCAGTTAAGAATTTTTGGAGCTGTGACTTTATTGCTATTAATTTACTCAATAATTTTCATTAAAAATTTTCACTATAAAAATCTTATTCCGTCAACTTTACTTGGAATAATTTGGTCCTTGAAAAATTTGTTAATAACAGGCTGTTTATTGTTTCCAGTAAATATAACTTGTATTGAAAGACTTTCGTGGCATGAAGTTGGTTCCGCAACTAGGGAAATGTTAGAGCTAAAATCATTTCACATTGGTTATGAATTCGGTTTACCGTTAAATGATTGGTTCTATAGTTGGTTAGAAAAACCTGTAAATACAGACGTAATTATAAACTTTACTTTTTCTTTTATGTTTATCTTGCTGATGTTTATGGTTTTTACCAAAAAAACTACGAGAGTGTTTGACTTAACTTCAAGAGTTTTTATTACTTTTTACATTTTTGTAATAATTTATCTTTGGATGTCAACTTCTCCTGGAATAAGGCTTGGTATTGGAATCTTTTTACTTCTTATTGGAATAGTGGGGTTGAACTTCGAAAGTTTTAGATTTAGAAATAAAAACCTAAAATTTATGTTGGCTTTTCTCTTTTTTATATCAACATTATTAATACCAAAACTTGATAATTATATTGAACTTCTGAAAAACCCTACAATTTATAATAAATTATCTGCTCCATTAATCGAATATACTGAAAAAGATGGGTTTGGAGTTTTACCAAAGAATGGAAGTCAATGCTGGATTAATATTGAATGCGTCCAGTCAGATAAGAAAATCATGCTTTCTGAAAATTCATTTTTTAAAACTTTTTCAATAAGAGATTAAGTTAAGAAGTTTTTAATTTTATTAAAGATATAATCTTGGTCTTTTCTTTTTATATGTTTACCAATTGGAATATAAAGACCCCTGCTGCCAAGATATTCTGAATTTTTGAGAGTGACTTTAGAATCAGCTCCTTTAAGAAGAGCATTCTGAAGATGTAGTGGCCAGAAAAACTCTCTAGTTTCAATTCCTGAATCAAATAGATAATCTATTAACTCGTTTCTTAGATTTTGTTTTTTTAACACAATTCCATAGACCCAATAGTGATTTTCAGAAAGATTGTATTCTTTTTTAGGTATTTGTATATGATCTTGAAGACTAGAAAATTTAGTGCTGTAATAATTTCCCTGTGTCTGTTTTAATTCTATAGTTTTATCAATATTCCTCAGGTTTGAAATACCTAAAGAAGCCTGAAGCCCGCTAAGCCTATAATTCCAATAAAAATTGTCATGGTTAAACCTATTTGGTGTTCCGAAGTCAAGATTAATCATTTTTTTCAATTTTTTATAGTCTGAATCTGAATCAGTTAAAACTGCCCCTCCCTCACCAGTAGTAACATGCTTATTAGCATAGAAACTGAGTGTAGATATCTTTCCAAATGATCCGCATTTTCTCCCATATTCTGTTTGTCCATGGGCTTCAGCTGCGTCTTCAATTAAGATTATTTCATTTTCATTACAATATTTTTCGATTTCTTTTGCAGGTGAAGGAAGTCCATAAGTATGAACCATTATTACTGCTTTAGTTCTCTCTGTTTTTACTTTTTTGATATTTTCTAATGTCATATTCCATGAATCCAAGTCAACATCACAAAATATAGGTGTAGCTTCAGATCTAACAACAGCTGATAAACAGGATATGATTGTGAATGATGGGACAATAACCTCATCTCCTTTTTCTAAATCTAATTGTTTAACAGCCAGCTCTAGTGCTACGGTGCCGTTTGAAACAGCAATTGCGTATTTTCTATCAAAATAATCTGCCAAGTTTTCTTCAAACTTATTTATCGTGTTGCTGGTGCCAGATATTTCATTTTTTCTAAGATTAGAAACCATAGCTATTTGATCTTTAATTGATAATCTGGGTTCAAATACTCTAATCAATTTATTAAAAATGCTCTTTGTCTAACTCTTCATTAAAAGGGCCTTGTTTAATTTCTATAAATTTAGTATCTTTTGATACTTCTATTCCATGGCCTCCCCCAAACATTAGAATTGTTTCATGTTTTTTAACTATTACATTTTTTAAGAAATTTAAATCTTTGTCATAAAAGTCAACTTTAAGTTCTCCCTCCAATACAACCAGCACCTCCCCAGTGACCTTTACATTTCGGTCATACTCATTATGAAAGTGGTTAGTTATTTTTGAGTCTTTTTTTAAATAAAATGCACCGAGTTGAAGTGTCATTTCAGGTTTCGTCAAAAAATTTTTGCCTTCATTTATAGCCTCTTCAGTAAGGTGAATGCCGATTAAATTATCTTCTTTATCGTAAATGTTCACGAACATCCTTTCTTAATGATATGGCTGACAAAATATAAGGTTTAGACAATGATATCAATCTAAATAAATTATTACTTGTTTTTGAAAATCCATACATTCTTGGTTTACAAAAATAACCAATTTCTTTAATTTCAACATCTTGAACGTATAAATCTACAATTACCTTTATAAAATATTCTCCATATACAAAATTTCTAAACATATCTTCTGAAAAATAAGATTTATTTCCAACGATAAATCCGCTTGTTAAATCTTTCACACCTACATTTAAAACTTTTTCCAATATTTTATTAAAAATTAATGATAAATAAATTGCAATAAGAGAGTCTTCCGAGTTAGAAACTTGAGCAACTGAAAATTTTGACTCTTCACTATCAGCTGAACTTTGACCTTTGTACCCTCCTTCTTCAACAAATCTGGAACCAACATAAACTGTGTCTTTATTTTCCTTAAAATTTTCTATTAATTTTTCTATTGCTTCAATTCCCATGGATCCATCAGAATCTAGCCACATTACATTTTCTTTACTAGTGTGTTTAATTCCATCATAAATCGAGAGTGGTAAAGAATTATGTTCTCTCCTTTCAATAAGAAATAGGTTGGACTCATTTTTAATCATTGTTTTTACAATATCTGATGTAGCATCACTTGAATTGTCATCAACAACAGTAACTTCGACGTTTTCATATTTTTTTCTAGATAGTAATTCAAAAATTTGAGGAATAATAAATTCTACATTTTTTTCTTCATTATAAGTTGGAAGTATGATATTTAGGTTTAAATTGTTTTGATTCATAGTTTTTTTCTTTGAATATATAATACAGTAGTGACTTATTTAAAAAATAAAGCATTCTTGTCTAAATTCAAAAATAATATCCCAATTTACTTAACTATTTTACTTCCTTATTTAATGTCCAAAATTATAAACCATGAAAAAAGGGTTTACATTATTTCTGCTTTACTTCTGTTTCTGATATTGCTTTTGTATAGAAAAAAAGACTTATTAGCTGATCTATACGTAAAGTTTTTTTCAAAGCTAGAAAATATAAATATTTACTTTATCTACATGGGTTTACTTATTTTTACATTTATAACCCAAAATGTCTATTTAGACTATGAAACTGTTTCATGGGATATTCCCTCATATTTAGTTGCATCACTTCCCATTGGAGATGGGTACTTACCATATGAAATTCAGTGGGAATCTAAAGGTCCAGTTTTAATGTATGTGTATTATTTTTTAATATTAATTTCAGGAAAATCATACATTATTTTTAGATTGATTAATGACTTTATACTATTTGTAATCAGTATATTTCTGTTTAAAAGTGTATATAGGATTTCTAACAAAAATAAAGTTACTTCTTCTATGTCTTCTATATTGTTTCTGAGTCTATTTAGTGACCCCCAGTACATAAGTGAATATTCAGAACTTTACATTTTACTTTTACTATCAATAACTACATATCTGTATATAAAGGAAAAATTTTCAGATAAAAATATTCTTATGATACCTTTACTAATTTCTCTAACTTCGCTTATTAACCAAGTAGCAATATTATTTATAATTCCTTATTTCATACTCATGTATAGAAATAATTTATTTAATAAGCGTTCATTTATTCGTTTTGCTATTGGACTATTATTTCCTCAAGTAATAATTGTTTCTATATATTTTCTTAACAATGAATTCAATATATTGATTGCAAATTACTTTCTTATTCCTCTAGGCTACACAAACTCTGGAGAAGTAAATTCAATAAACGAACTTAGAATTTGGCTAAGAGAATACTTCTATTTTAATAAATTTCTGTATTTTTCAATCTTTACATTATTGTCACTAGAAATTTTAAGAATTACTAAACAGTTGAAATTCAACTCTTTCTTTAACATTGTACATTTGAATTTTGTAATATCATTAACAATATATTTGCTAGGCAACCATGGCTATACCCATCACTTAATGTACTTTGTTTACTTTTCTATGTTTTTTATTGCAAATATAAAAATTAATAATACTTATTTTGTATTATTTGCATTCTTACTAATATCAAGTTCCTCAATATTTGTTAAATCATTTAATAAATCATACGAAAACTTGAGTAATATCGCTGAGATTCAGGAAAATTACCCAGTTTATAAACTATCCCAGGAAATTGAAAGACAGTTTGAAGATGATTATGATATTTTAGCTTTAGAGTACGTATTGGTTCTTTTTTATCTAGATAAACCTAACTACTCTTACATAGTCCATCCAACAAACCATTTTGAAGAGTATATTGAGCAGCCTTTAATACAGTTTGATAAGATTAAAAAAAATAATGTTGAACAGCTACTTCTTCAAAAACCAGATGTAATAATTTGTAATTCAATGAGAATTCATAGAGGAGTTCCTACTGATAACACCAATTTCAAGTGTAACTATGAGCATTATCAAAATGAATACAACCAAATTGAAACAACAGATTATCGAAAAAACATAAAGGTTGAATATTATTTTGATCCCTATAAAAATATGAATGTATTTATAAAAAAAGATTAAAAAGGTACTCTTTATTATATGAAATTAAAAATCTTGAAATTACCTAACCTTTGGGCGTTAATGTTTTTTATTTCATTATTTTATATTAAAGAGATAAATTATTTGTACTTTGATAGTACTCAAAGTGCTGATTTTGGAAAATATTTTAGTTATTTTGAATATTTTTTTGGATTAAAAGAAAGTTCATTAAGGGAACACGGTACGTTTTATTACTACTTACACTCATTAAATTTTTCAAGATATTCTATAAATTTAAATAGTGAAAATTTTTACTATTTACTTAATAAAAGTATTCAAGAAATAAATTTTATACTTTATATTGTTGGAGCAGTTGGTTATTACAGATTATTATCTTATTTTAAATTTAATAAAACGCAAATTTTTGCCACATTAACTGTATTGAACTTTCTCCCAATAGCAATCGCTATGATAATTACTTTTAAGCCAGAAATACTGGCATTTTCTCTTTTACCATGGATCCTTTTATATCTAGAAAAGTTTAAAAAAAATTTCAACAAAGCATATCTTTTTCTATCAATACCATTATTGGCTTTAATGATCTCAATAAAAGGCTCTGTATTAGGCATGGTTGGTCTCTATCTACTAATTACAAATATTTCTATTTTTAATAAATTAAAAATTAAAGAAATTCTTGTATTGCTAATAATATTAATCTCAGTTTTTTTAGCTATTTCAATTCAAGATTATGAGGTAAATCAAGCAACTATTCTACAGGTTGAGCATGAAGAAAAATATAATAATAAAGCTCCAATAAAAATCTTGTATGATTTTGACTTCGTTAAAACAGTTAAAAGTCCAATTAAATATAACCATTCATCCTCATTTATAAGCCTCACATTACTCGACACTTTTGGGGATTATTTTGATATTTATTGGAACGTTGATTCAAGCTTGTACTCAAAAAATCGTAAAGATGTTCTTATTGTGGTTGAAAGTGACAATTTGGCATTTCCAAAAATTAATTTTTTTAACAAAACAATTACTGTAAATTCTCAGCGCCTTACAGATATATATACAACATCTACAATAGGATTGTTTTTATCCCTTATTTTATATTTACAAATTGTTAAAAATTTATTTGTTAGAAGTAAATACTCGAAATATATTCTAGCTCCAATTGTTGGTATAAGTCTTGTTCTAATTCAGTCTATCATAGGGTTCCCAAGACAAAACTGGGATCCCAACGTTGGTGATTCAATTAAACCTTTCTATTACGGGTTTTTTGTAACTCTTTCTTTTATTTTTATAGTTGTTCGTTTTTTGAAGAAAAATAGTATTAGTTATTTTCTGATACCTTTATTTATTTTATGTAGCTTACATATTCTTGGATTTCCCAAAGAAGAAAGCACAGACTTTATTAATGAAATAAGTGTTGTTAACTCTTACTCAGATCAATGTAAAATAAACAAGTTCTTATTTAACGATTTAAAAGATTTCAATAATTCATCTTGTAATACCATGACCACAGCATATAGAGAAAGCTATAAAGATTACAGCAATTTTAAATCGCCCCCTAAATTCCAAATTGTAAATTTTATAATATTAATTTACTTGAGTAGTTGGTTTATTCTTGTAATCTTCAAAGATTGGTTTGTTAAAATTAAAAACAAGAAATAATAAAAAATAATATAAAGTAAAAGAGTGAATGTAATTAATTGAATCACTCTTTACAAGATTTAGTATTATGTAAAAAACAATAAATGTATGTTCAAAAATTAACCTTTTTCTCATTTTTATTAACTTACTTGTAAGTTTATAAATGAGGATACCTACACCAAATAAACCAAAAAAAACAATTAACGACAGCAGTGAAGAATGTGGGAAAAGTAAACTTTCAGTTTCTTTAACATCTACTTCAGAATATAGCTGACCAAAATTTAGAGGACCTCCACCAAATATGTATTCGAAGTAGTTTGGATTATATCTTGCAAAAAACAGTCCCCAAAGTTCGGACCTATTTAAAACATAACCTAAAAATGTAAAAATACTAAAAAGAAGTGTGAATACCTTTTCAATACCATACTTACTATTAATTAAATTTAAATATGTAGACGTATCATACTCCACGGAATAAGAATTTGCTTGAATATATATACTTTGATAAGAATATATATATGTAAACTTATCTATTCCAATAAATAGCACTGTTGAAATAATTACTAAAAGTACAAAAACTGCTTTAAATTTGGCATTAATGTCAATGGTTTTTAATAAATAAAATACAAATCCTGCAACAAGCAGGATTGACACTGTTCTGTTATTTGATAAATATAATCCCAAAAGTGGAAAACACACCAAAAATAGACTGAGAGGATTCAATTTTTTATATTTCAAAATAGGAAAAATTAAAAACATTATAGCTATACCATAAAATTCACCAGCAGTTTCAGCACTTGAAAAATAACCTCTCCACGCCATCTTCTCGTACCATTGATCGAATTTAAATAAATTTGCTTCTGTTGTTCCCATTTTTTCCTGACCAAAGAAAAAATAATTAATAAATTTAATAAAAGGGTTTGTTGATCCTAGGTACCCTAAAGCTAAAGTGAGAATAGTTGAAAAAATAAAATTTTTTTTAATTAATTCTGAGTCAAAATGTTTTGCAGTTTTTTTAAATATAAAATACAGCCCAAGAGAAACGCCAAAAAATAAGATACTCCAAACCGCTACTGTACGATAGCTGAAATAAGAGCTTGTAAATCCACGTAATTTATCTGGTTTAAATCCAAAGTCATCACCTATCGCATTTATACTCCAAAATAATATTAAGAAAGATGCTGAATATAAATATCTAGGATTAATTTTTTCTTTAAATAATGAATAGCAACCATAGTAAAAGAAAATTAACATATAAATATTTGCATTAAGACCCGAAAAAGACCCCACTATCAAAAACATATAAGGGATATAGTTAATTAGTTTTTGAAATCTTGCATTGAGTGCATCAATAATATTTTTATTAATTAAGTATGAGATAGCAAATAACAATACGTATGAATTAAAAGATGACAAGTCTAAAAGATAAAAGTTTTTTTCATAATATCGCACTTCTGAGAAAATTAACAAGCAAAAAAATAATGAGGAAGTTAATAATGAAAATTGATGGTGTGTATTGCTAATATAGAATTCTTCTTTTGAAGGTTTAATTAATCTTATACAGATTATAAAAAATAAACTTTGTATCAACATGCTTACTAAGGCATTTGTTCCTATAGCAATATAAAACTCTTGACCGACTTGTGTTAAGCCTGCAATTTTACCAAAACAACTCATTGATGAATAATGATTTAATGTAAAGTTATAGTGATCTTGATAAATAGTATTTTTATTTTTTATCAAAAATTCTGAAAGTGATAACTTACATGTATTAATCTCATAGAAACTCAAGTCTGAAGTAACTAATTCGGGAGTAATGCTATCTGAATAATTTGAAAAAAACCAAGGAATTAGAATTAAAACAAATAAGCAAACTATACCTATTAAATTTTGTTTGGCCTTTGTCATGTCAATTTTGATTTTCTAAATATTTTATAGATAGATTGTGCAAAAATAAGTGAAGTCACAACCCCAAACAGTATTAAATGATATTCTGATTCGAGAGAAATGGTTGGCAAATAATTCCAACCACCCGAGACATAATGCTCACATTCTAAAAATGAATTTACAGTAACAATATTTTTATCGTAATCTAAAAGTGTAGTTGCTGGGTAAGAGGGGTCATTCACGAAAACATAATTTGGGTCGGAAAGTACATCTGCTTTTTTAAAGTCGGACGGATATTTTCCACAAAGCTGTTCTACGATTTTGGTATCCACTAGATAATATTAATCCTTTATATTTTTTGAAAATATTTAATTAAAATAATCTTCTTTTATTTCAATTATATTTTTTAAATTATTGTAAAAATTGTTTAAGTTGTAATTATCCACTATCAACTTCTTTCCTTGTTGAGAAACTTTTTTTACTATTTCTTGATTGGAGGATAGGTCTAATATTTTTTTTGCCCATAAATTTGGATCTTTAGAGTCAATAAAAAAAATATTATCGTTATCTATAAAGCTGTCGTAATCCCAAAATCCTTTTGTTTTTGAAATGAGTACTGGTGTTCCTAAACTCATTGACTGAAGTGAAACGCTCTGGCCAGAGGGTTGATAAGATTCAAATAGTGGATTTATAGTAATGAATGAAGATTCATAATATTTCTTTAACTTCTTGTCAGATATAGTTGAGTTATTCCACTCACCATCTAAAACAGTTAGATTATCCAACTTCTTTGTTTTTAAAACTTTAAGTTTTGATATACATATGAAGTCATAACTTGGAAGCAATTCACATATCTTAAGAACCAAGAGTGCGTCTTTATTTGAGTCATTTCCAACAAACAAAATTTGTTTTTTATTTATTTTTCGACTTGGAGAAGGGGTCCAGAACTCAGTATCAACCGAAAAGCCTATAAATTTAAATTTATCTTTATTTTTAACTTGCTTTTTTGCCTTATTTAATTCGCCTTTACCTAAAAACAAAATATTGTCGACAAATGAAACCAACAATTTAATATAAATTAAATTTAATTTATTAAAACCTGTTTTTGGTTTTTTACTAAATAAACCCATGGAAAAAATATTAATTTGTGTTTTGTCTGATTTTTTAATAAAAAATAGCATAGGTAAAACTGAAAATGCTACACCTTCATTTACTAAAAAAACAATATCACTTTTTTTAATTTTTTTGTAGTTACTATAAGTGCATACTTTATGACTATATGAAGGGATACTAAAAAACTTATTTAAGATTCTGTCATAAAAATATAATATTCTTGAAACCAATGTTTCATATTGTGCAAACTCTACAATTTCCATTTTGTAATTATTCTCGTAAAAACTGTGATATGAATAATAAAGTTCTCTTGCCTCTTCTGTTGAGCCTTCTACCTTGTCTTTTCTGTTGCCAGCATAAAAATAAGTTACGCTTTTCATAAAATTAAACTCTTGAATTATTATTTCTAAATAATCCGACTTTTCTAATGTCACTATCAGCTATTAATTTGAAATTGTTTGAATATAGAAAATTTGTAACATCAACCATAGTAGACTTCTCTTCAGTTCCTCTTTCATTCCCATAGTCGACACTAATATACATGATTTCTTTTAATGTATTCTTCGCACCCTTTAGAACTTCTGGCTCATAACCTTCAGCGTCTATTTTTAGTAATTTAATATTTTTTAAATTTAATGAATCTAAGGTTATAGTTTCAACTTCATATTTGTCACTAGAACCAAAATTTACAAGAGATGTATTTGCACCATCACTATCAATAAATAATTGTTTAACAGAATTTTCCATAGAAAGTGCCTTATTTATCAAGGTGTCTTTACTACTCATATTTAACTTAAGGCAATTGTATACATCGTTATCTGGTTCAAATGCTATATATTCAATATTCATTTTGTGAAGACTTAAAGCAAAATTTAACTCACCAACATTTGCACCACAATCAATAACTCTATCGTTTTTTTCAAAATTAATTTTGTCTAATAGATATGTTTTATATAAATTTTTGAAATTTTTTTCATGGTCAACCATTACCCTGTCGATACGTTTATTTGGATAATAAATTTTTTTATTACTGTTTACGTATTTAAAATATTTACCATCTGAATAATATATTTTCCCATTTTTTTTATAGATTAAATTACATAGAAAACAAAAAACTTTTCCTTTTGTAAAGTTCATAACAAAAATGAAATAAAGCCCTTTAATTAGTAAAAATATCTTCTGTAATTTATTTAATTTTTTTAAGTCTTTGTCAAAAAAAATGAACGAGGGAAGGTTTAGTAAGCTATGCATCATAAATATTATATGTTACTTATTTTGGTTAAATAACTATTTTAATTTTTTTTAAATCATTAGAATGCAATATATTAGGATGAAAACAGTATCGTTTATTTTTACTTATGACTATTCTCTAAAAACCTGGTTTGAATCTGGAACTTTACATAGAGAGCTGGAAATCTTCAAAAACATAGCTAAAAATAAAGAATATAATTTTAAATTTTTCAGTTATGGTAATTCGGAAGATTTAAAATTAATTAATAATTCAGAGTCTATTGAAATTTTTCCAATATACGAAAACATTAGATATAGAAATAATAAAATTATTAGGTTTATTTATTCATTTATTATTCCATTTAAAATTTCAAAAATAGTCAGAGATTCTGACTTAATATATCAAAACCAACTTAATGGTGCTTGGGTGAGCATTTTATTGAAAATAATTACAAAAAAACCTCTTATTGTTCGTACTGGGTATGACACTTATTTATTTAGTATCAAAGAAAATAAGAAAGTATGGATAGTTCAATTTTATAAATTACTTACATATTTAGCATTAAAGTTTTCAGATTTATATACCGTAACAAGTACCTCCGATAAAGAATTTTTAGATTCTAAATTTGATAATCCAAATATTAAAATAACACGAAACTGGACTAACCCAAGAGAGTGTGTTCCATTTGGTTCAAGAAAAAAAAATAAAGTATTATGTGTCGGAAGGTTAGTGAACCAAAAAAACTACGAGTATCTTTTTAATGAATTTAAAGCTTTAGAAAAAAATATTGAAATTGATATAGTTGGTGAAGGGCCTCTAAAAAGCAAATTAGTAGATCTAGCGAATAAAAATAAGTTGAAGATAAACTTCTTGGGAAATATCAATCACGATCAATTACTTAAAAGCTACCAGGATTACCAATTTTACATTTTTCCTTCACTGTACGAAGGCAACCCTAAAACACTTCTGGAAGCAATGGGTTCAGGTTGTATTGTTTTAGCAAGCAATATTGCAAATAATCTAGAAATAATTTCAGATAAAAATACAGGATTTATCTTTGAATTGAAAAAAGGAAATCTATTTAATTTATTTAAAAATGTTTCATCAAAAAACAAAAGTGAATTAGATTTAATTCAAAAAAATGCGATAGCACATGTTAAAAAATTTTATTCACTTGAAACAATTATGAAAGAAGTTATATCTGACTTTGAGTCTGTACTTGATTAATGTAAATTTCTAAAACTAAGACTCTCCAAATTCTGTTTGCATTCATTCTAGATTTATTTATTAGAAGTGATTTTAAAATGTTTATATTGTAGTTATTTTTAACAAATCCGTTTTCAATTAATTCAGCTATCCTATCAATATTTGAATATACAAACTCTTCAACATCAAATACGAATCCCATTTTTTTTCGATTTAAAAAACTTTTATCAAAATCCATTGATAGATAATTTTTTAAAATAGACTTGGGATTATTTATATCATGATATGACTCCTCATGAGAGTAAATATATTCAATTAACTTGTGATCAACAAACGGCGATCTTACCTCTAATGAGTTTGCCATTGAAGTTCTATCAACCTTTAACATCATCATTTCCGTTAAGAAAAACTTGAACTCTGTATATATAAGCTTTTTATAATCACTTAAATCATAAGAATTAATCTTTTCAATAAAATTTCGTTTAATCGAATTACTACCTAATAATTTCATAAATTTTTCATCAAAAAGATAAGAACTATAAGATTCTCCTAAATTAGAGGATTTTCCTAAAAATCTACTACCTGTTCCTAAAAATGCTGGGTATATTTTATAAAATTTGCTCATTAAATTTTCAACACTACGTTTAGAGCCAAGGCTTTTTGAAATCCTTAAATATCCTCCCAGTAACTCATCCCCACCATCACCTGATATAGCTACTTTATAGTCGTTTGAAATTTGTTCGGAAAGTATAAAAGAGGGGATTACGGAAGGATCTGAATATGGCTCATCTATTTTTGAAATTATTGAAAGAATTTTATCAAATGATATATCTAAATCTACATCAACTTGCTTATGGTTTGTTTTATAAGTTTCTGATACTTTTTGAGACCAATTTGACTCATCATAATTAGAATTTAAAAAACTAACAGAAAATGAATTGATTGAAATACCATTATCAAATAAATTTTTTGCTATAGCAGTTGAGTCAATCCCTCCAGAAACAAAGTTGGCTACTTGTACATCCGCTTTGGTTCTTATATCAACTGAATCAGAAAATATATTAAAAAATTCATCCGTTCTAAATTTTTTATCACCTACAAAATCTATTGGGTCCCAATAAAAATACTTTTTTATTTTTATTTCTGAACCTGATAAATCACATTCAATAATTTGCCCTGGCATTAGTTTCAATACATTCTTAAAAATTGTATTTGGCGATTTAATAACTCCAGATTCAAGATATTGGTTCACTAATTCTTTATCTATATTAAGGTTTCCTGATATCTCTGCTGTAGAAATTAAATTTGACCCAAAAGATATTGATGAAGAATCGTAGCTGTAAAAAAGAGGCTTTTGACCAACCCTATCTCTAATAAGATACAATTTTTGCATTTTTTTATTTAAATAAGCAATTGAAAATTGTCCTCTTAACTGGTTTATAAATTCAATACCAAAATGGTCTAGTCCAATCAATATTGCTTCCGTGTCTGAATTTTTAGTTTTAAATTTTTTTCCTTTATTTATTAGTATTTTTCTAAGAGAGTTGTGATTGTATATTTCGCCATTAAACATAATTGATGAATAGTTATTTGGTGATTCCATTGGTTGATCGGCTTTTGAATTTAAGTCCAAAATAGATAGCCTGTTAAATATAAATTGAAAATTATAATTTCCTATATTGGAATTTAAGCTTTTTAAAGAATCGGGACCTCTACAAATAATTCTTTTATTTGAATAATTTATTAAGTTAGTGTCGATATTATTTGAAGAAATTTTTCCAATATATCCGCACATTCTATAATTATATATAGTTAAAAATAACAAATATATATTATTTCTTTATAGTGATAAAAAGTAATCCCAGTTTTGAATATTTATACTGTTTCGATGATAACTTTAACAAACAAGCTTTTACATCAATAATTTCTTTGTTAGACAACGTTAAGAAACCAATAGTTATTAATGTTATCCATCCAAACCAATTTGTTTACGATAAAGTACCCGATTTAATTAATAAACATATAAATCTTAAAAAAATAAATTTCTTTTTATTTAAAAATTCAGGATATCAATTTCCAAACCTTCTAGACAATCATGTCTCTGAAGCAACTTACTATAGGCTTTTTATTGACAAGTATCTAGAAAACAATATAGAAAATATAGTTTATATTGATGCTGATATGATCTGCATTGATGACCCGACTAATATAATTGAAGATAAAATAGGCTACTTGAATCAAAATGATCAATTAATATCTGTAAAAACAGAACTGGAATACAAGTATTCAGATAGTGATATTTTTAAACGACTTGAATTGCGTGAAAATTACTTTAACGCTGGATTTATGATAATCAATTTTAAAAAATGGATAAATGATAAAGTAGGTGAAAAACTATTAGAGATTATGAAAGATAATTATTCGAAGATAGTTTTTTGGGACCAAGACATTTTAAATTTATATATAAATGGAACTTTTCTTGAGCTAGATGAAAAATTAAATTATTCAGCACAGAATCTAATGGAAAACAATATACATGATGAAAAATATATAATTCATTATGTAGGGAGCAAAAAGCCTTGGTTAACAAGTGGTGCTTTTGATATTTCCTCAGAATTTTATCACACAAACTTTAGAAAATTATATTCAAGCAGTTACCATGTTGAACATAAATGGAAAATCGCATCTTTAAAAGAACTGTTTTTGGCAATAATCAAATTTAAAATATTTAAAATAAATAACCCATTGCTATATATAAAAGATTTTATTATTTCATTAAGAAAATAAACCGTAATACTATGTTGATAGGTATAAATTGAAAGTATTAATTCTTGGAAGCAATGGTCTAGTTGGTTCTTCTCTCAGTAGAGTTCTAACTAAAGATGGATATTTTAATGAGATTGTTTCAGCAACAAGAAAAGATGCTGATCTATTAGATTTGTCAGAAACAAAAAAACTAATTCAAGAAACAAAACCAAATGTTGTTATTAACGCAGCAGCTAAAGTTGGCGGAGTGTTAGCTAACAATTCACATAGATCAGAATTTTTAATTGAAAATATAAAAATTAACATCAATTTGTTAGAAAGCGTTATTCCATTTTCAGAAATTAAAGTAATTAATCTTGGTAGTAGCTGTATTTATCCATTAAATGCAGAGAACCCTATAAAAGAAGAATCTATCATGTCAGGTAAGCTAGAGCCAACAAATTCCCCCTACGCAATGGCAAAATTAACAGCAATAGAGTTGGGTGATTCAATTTCTAAACAATTTGGACATCAAATTACTAATCTTATGCCGACAAACTTATATGGACCAAATGATAACTTTTCTGACAAAAACAGTCATGTAATACCTGGTCTTATCCAAAGATTTCATAAAGCTAAAATTAATAATGCTGATTCGGTTGAAGTTTGGGGTTCTGGAAATCCAAAAAGAGAGTTTTTATATGTAGATGACCTAGCTGAATGCATAATGCATATATTGAAAAACAATATAGATAATAATCTACTAAACATCGGAAGTGGGCACGAAGTTTCTATTAAAGAGCTTGTGGGTAAAGTTGTCGAGTTGACAAACTACGAAGGAGTAGTTGAGTACAATTCAAATTTGCCAGATGGAAATCCAAAAAAATTGATAGACTCTTCAAAGATTAACGAACTTGGTTGGAGCGCCTCAACAGACCTAGATATAGGGTTAAAAAATACATACTCTTGGTATGTAAATAACATTAATTAATAGGATATTCCCAAGTTGGTTGTAAAAGTTTAT
>Ga0129351_1000209_pt1 | contig 20981 bp, 29 predicted proteins | sample CPBDNA_8_FD_94423 | JGI IMG/M metagenome (GOLD analysis project Ga0129351, IMG submission 94423) | Freshwater to marine salinity gradient microbial communities from Chesapeake Bay, USA - CPBay_Sum_27_0.2_DNA | ecosystem: Environmental > Aquatic > Marine > Coastal | place: USA: Chesapeake Bay... | reverse complement strand
CCAATTGATCTTCACAACCATGCTATTGATGCAGGAAGATATGCCATAATGATGAGAATGAAGCTAAAAGAAGCCACATTTGACCTTGTGTAGAAAAAAAATAAAAAAAATTTAAAAAAAAACTTGACAAGTATGTTTGAATTGTGTATATTTATAACAGATTAAAGAACAACAACACACACAGGATAACAAAATGACAACTTCAGAAATCAAAAGCCTACTTGCAACACACAGAAACATTGAATTCAAAATTGAAAATCAAACATTGATTCAAAGAAAAGATTCGATGCTTGGTTCAGATCTTACAATCAGTCATGAATATGCAGATTGGAAATGGGAACAAGGAACTTTGGATGAAATGGTCAAAAAATTTGTACCAAGAATCAAGTACTATCAAAAAAGATATCCAAATATGGATCTAAAAGTGATGATCAGAAATCAAGATCACTATGTCACTGAAGAATTCACAATCTAAACAACAACAGGGAAGGCATCAAGCCTTCCCAAAACCAAACAGGATAACAACATGAGAAAACAAATCAACAGTCTAACAATTCAAGACATACCAACATTTAAAACATATGATGAATCAATCTACTATTCAGGAACAATTGCATTGTTTGATCTTCTTGATGACCTGAAGCAGATTGGAAAACCAAGTTTCTTCAAGAAGGAATTCAATCTTGATGACAAAAGCACTGATCATTGGTTGTCAAACATGACTGATCAGGAAAGAATGGAAGAAATTGCAAAATGGGTTGCAAACAGGATGTTTCTATATTGGGAAACTGCAAATCCAAAATTGCCTGCACCAAAATTTGGATCATCAGAAGACTAACAAATCACAACAGGGAAGGGTTTATCCCTTCCCACAAATTACAAGTCAAGTATCTTGCGAAAAAAACTTGACTACAATCTGCACAACAAAAACCCTAAAATCTGCACAACAAAATGACACAAGCATACAAAGAAGAACAAGAAATTTGGGAATGGATTCAGGACAAAAACATTCCAAAACTATCAGAAAAAACAGGACTTGGAAAAAGTAAGTTGTATTATTTCCAAGCAGGAAAGTCACAGAATGCATCCTTTCAGATGATACGTGAATTGCAACTTGTCAAAGAAAAGGAAGAATCATGATCACCTGTCCTGAATGCAAAGAAGAACACAAGCAAGAACAGATCAGGATTGTTGATGAAGGATTCAGCTATGCATATGGCTGTATTGTTGGAAACACTTCAGATCTAAGGGCAATGTGTCCTGACTGTGGTGAATACTTGGATGACCTGATTGATGTTGATGACATCATTGAATCATGGGAAGATTCCATGTTTTAAATTTTTTTTATTTTTTTTTAAAAAAAAACTTGACAAGTGTTCTGAAGTGTTGTATATTAGAATCAAGTTAAACGATAACAAAACAACAAAACGGATAACAAAATGGAAATTTCAAGAAAAACATTTGAACAACTTTCAGCACTTGACAAATACAATGTTGAATTTGAATCTACTGCATACAACTACAAAGAACGTGCTTGTATATCAATAAATGGTGGTGCATACGGTAGTGTGTTCTATTGGTTTGAAATCTGCAATCTTAATGGAAATGAATATGTGTCTTTTGATCAAAGATATTCACCAAACAATGGAAGATGTGACAGGGGTTGGACTTGTGGATACAATTTCACACAAAGAATGGAAAGAGATTTGAAAAAAGCTAATTTAATTTAACAACCAACAACAGAAGGGAAGGCATCAAGCCTTCCTTTCACAACAGGACACAACAATGTACAATCCATATCAGAATGCAGAACTTCAGTGCATCAAATTTTCAGATTGGCAAGGATACAACTATGACACATTCAGGATCAACATCAAACAAAAGAATGGTCACAGTTTTTCATACTTTTCAATCAGCAATGAAACAAGACAGGGATTCATTGACAGGATCAGGAATCAAGTCAAGCAGGAAATGAAACAGGATCTTCAGATCACAAACATCATATCAACTGAACACATTTCACCATATTATGAAAAGTAAGATTTTGACTGCATTCCTTCTTGCAGTTGAAAATCAAGATCCAATGGATGAAATGATTGATCAATTCTGCAAGAAAGGTGGATTTGAAAGATCACAACTTTTCATCAAATCAAGGAAGGTGGAATTTGTCAGGCTCAAGAGATTGTTTGCAAATTATATGTGCGACACACACACAAAGATTGAAATTGCAAGATACCTGAACAAGAACCATTCAACTGTTCTGCATTATCTGAACACACACAGTGAAAATTTAGAATATGACAAGACCTACAAACATATGTGGAACAAAGTTATCAATTAAAAAATATCTGTCCTTAAAACTTAAATTTAACTATCTTGAAGACAAGTAGTTTTCATACTTTTGTTATCCAAAACAATGGGGTTGAAATCCTGTTGTTTTTTTTTAGTTTTCAAATTCATCTTTTTCTTGTTAATTTCTTGACAAATTAAAAATTTTACTTTATGGAACTGAAAGATCTGATCCCATTCACAAGAAGCAAGGCAGTGAACAGTCAACAGACACTGATCAACAACATGAACAAACAGTTGTTCAGGTTTCATGGTGGAAACTATCCAATATCAATTGAAGACACACAGGATGGATATGTTTCAGATGGATATGAAGGAAATCCCGATGTTTACAGTGTAGTAAATGGAATCACAATGGCTTGTGCATCAGTTCCACCAATTGTTCACATTGTCAAGAATGTAGAAAAGGCAGAGAAGTACAGAAGAATAAAGCACAACCAAAGAAATGGCACAACAAAGAATCAGGTTGATCAGCTTCTTGAATTAAAAGAACAGGCATTTGAAGAAGTCAGTGATCATTCAGATCCATTGTACAAGATGATTCATCAACCAAATCCATTGCAATCGTATCCTGAATGGTATGAAAACATGAAAGGATTTCAGTTGATCACAGGAAATTCATACACACATTTTGTTTTGTTAGGTGATGGTACTGTTGGTGAAATGTGGGTGATGCCTTCACAGTTCACAAGAATTGTTGCTGATCCATCATATGAAACACTTGTCAAAGGATATGTGATTGATATGTATGGTCATCAAGGTGATATGCTTCCTGAAGACACTGTCATGCATTGGAAGTATTGGAATCCTGACTACAATTCAGTCGGATCACACTTGTATGGTATGTCACCACTGAAGTCTGCAAGAAGATCAATCAGACTTGGGAATGATGGGGACAAGGCACTTTCAAAAGCATTCAAGAATGGTGGTGCATCAGGTGTTGTTTATCCTGATGATCCTGACATGGAACAACTGACACCAATGCAAAGATCACAGTTGCAAAACTTTCTTCGGGAAATGGGGACACCCGACAACTACAAAGCATGGTTGGTTTCTTCAGTCAAACTTGGCTTTCAGCAATTTGGCATTCCACCTGTGGATCTTGAAATCCTTGAAGCAGGTAAGATGTCACAAAGGGACATATGCAATGTGTACAACTATCCTTCAGAACTGTTAAATGATCCCGACAATAAAACTAATGCAAACAAAGAGCAGTCAAGAAAACAGTTGTACCTTGATAATGTGATCCCAACACTGACAAGGGACTATGGTGAATTGAACAGAACACTTGTTCCAATGTTTGAGAAGGCAACAGGAAAGAAATACCATTTGGACTTTGATGTGCAGGCAATTGATGCACTAAACCAAGACAATGCAGACAAAGTTGAATGGTTGGACAAGGCATGGTGGTTGACTGCTGATGAGAAAAGAACAGAAATGGGATTTGAACCAACAGGGGACAATGCAAGATATATTCCAATGAATCTTGTTCCTGATCAAAGTTCTGATGAAATAGAAGACAACACAATGCCATGACAGAATACAGATATTTCACACAAAAGGATTTTGACAACTGCAATCCACCATGCAACATGAATGATCTCAAAGGTGATTTCATAAAGAAGTTGGACATTGCAAGACAAGTTGCAAAAGTTCCATTTGTTTTGACAAGCGCATACAGATCTGAAGCATGGGAAAAAGAACAGGGAAGAGATGGAACATCTTCACACACAAAAGGCATTGCAGTTGACATCAAGTGTTCTTCATCACACGACAGATTCAGAATTTTTAATGGACTTATTTCAGTAGGATTCAACAGGATTGGGATTGGTAGAAATTTTATTCATGTTGACCTTGACAAAGACAAACCTTCATCAGTAGCTTGGACATATTATGAATGACAAAGAACTAAACGATTTAAAATTTAAAGTGAACAACCTTGAAACCATGATCGAATTGCTTGCCAAAGATATTCAAGACATAAAAGAAGCACTTCTTGGAAATGAATTTGGACAAGAAGGTCTTGTCAAGAAAGTCACCAACAATGAAAAACAAATTGCAGAACTAATCAAATTCAAACAGAAAATCATTGCATGGGCAACAGGTGCAGGTCTTGGTTCAAGTGCTTTATTCAATGCGATATCGGAGATGATGAAATGAAAAACAAAAAGAAGTTCAAAGAAACAAAACTTTTTGCCTTTCTTGAAGGTGCAGTTTCAGGTGAAAACAAAGTTGGTCAAGCAATTCATGGTGTCCTTGACATTCTTCCAATACCGAATCAACCAATTGGAAAGCTATTGAAAGCAGTTCTTCTTGGTGACAAAAGTGTTATTGTTGAAAAACTGCATGAAGTGCTGACAGTTAGAAATGTTGTTGCAATACTTTTGACAGTTGCATACATAGGTGGAATTGTTACACCTGAAGATGTGAAGAATTTTGTTGAAGTATTGAATCAGGTTTTGCAGGATCTCTCTTGAAGTAGAAACATTCCGTACTTAGTTAATTGGCAAGGTGTGTGAAAATGTCTTGCCTTTTTTATCATGCCTATACCATCACCAAATACAGGGGAAAGCAGAAGCAACTTCATTGGAAGATGTGTGTCTTTCCTTGTCAATGAAGGCAGATCAGATGAACAGGCATTTGCAATCTGTTATGATCAGTATGAAGAAGCAAACAAGGCAGAAGAAGCACAGAAGGCAAGGATTTGGAAGGCATTTGATAACAAAAGAAAAGCATTTGAATCATATGCAACTGATGTCTTTCACAAGGCACTGAAGAAATCAATCAAGCCATACTTGGATGAAGTGATTAGGACACAGTCTTTTGATGTGGACATTGACCTGATGTACAAGGAAGAACCAATTGTGGAAGCGTATGAAAAAGTGTACTTGAAAGTGATGAAGCCATTTGCACTTGAAACATACAATCAGTATGTCAAGAAAGCCAAGAAGACAGGTGTTGATTGGGAAAAATTGATCAAAGAATGGTTGAAGTACAATACAACAAGCAAGATTGCAGGTGTTGATGCTTACACAAAGAAAAGGGTATTGAAGCAGGTTGAAAGGGCATTGATTGATGGTCTTTCAGTGGATGACTTTGCAAGAAGGATTCTTCCAATGGACTTTGCATTCAGCATGGACAGAGCAAGAAGAATTGGAAGGACTGAAATCATTGCAGGATCAAACATGGGTTCTTTGATGGGCGCAAAGGAATCAGGTACAAAGCTGATGAAGAAGTGGTTGTCAAGCAGGGATGACAGGGTCAGATCACACATCAAAGGAAATATGTGGGATCATTTTGCACCTGAGAGAGATCAACCAATTGCAATTGATGATCCATTTGTCCTGACAGGTATTGATGGAAGGATCAACTATCTTCTTGTACCATCTGATGATAGTCTTGGTGCAGATGCATCAAACACAATCAATTGCAGATGTACACAGATATATGTTGAACCTGAACAAAATCAGTCTTCTGATGTTTTAGAAGAAGACATTCAGATTGAAGAACTTGCAAATGCACTTGCAGTCAGCGTATCTTCTGTTACAAACAGGAAGACATTCATTGAATTTGTTGAACAGTTTGATGTTCGTATTGAAAAACTGCCAAGAAACATCACCAATGATGGCTTCAAAGAAATGGCAAAGCAACATCAATATCTTGTTGATACACTTGGTGAACATCCACAATCATTCAAACAAATAAATTCTATTACTTCAAAAAACAGATGGGGTGAGGCATCCCCAAATGCGGGATTTCATAAAGGGTATGAAAATGTTCAACTTGATGGATATGTGAAACTGAATTCTATGTCTAAGAAATTCAATGGTGTTGGATTTTGGGAATTAGATTCATTGAACACACCATCAACATGGAATCAGGGTTCTTCATATATGTCAACATACATTCATGAAATGATTCATCACTATGACTTCACCTATTCCATGAAGAAACATTTGGGTCTAAATAAGGACAATGTGTACAAACATTCTACATACAACAGTTGGGTCAGAGAAAAAAAATATCTTTCACTTTCATCAGAAATTGCAGGAGAGATGATTGAAATACATGGCAAAGAAAAGTTTTTGGAGATTGCTGAATCAATGGGAAGATATGTGACATATGCATTCAATAAGGACAAAGATTGGGCAGAACTTGTGACATTGGCATTTGAAAGACACTATTCAGGATTCAGGGATGAAAACACTGACTTTATAGTGAAAAGATTCATTGAAAAATACAAAGGACAAAAATGATTGCACCACCACCACATGAAGACTTGTTCACCATTGAAGATGGTGAATACATTATTTCAGAACAAGCAACAGAACAACAAAGAAAAGAAATTCTTGAATGGGCAGAAGAATTTGATCTTGATGATAGGGCGTTTGAAATAGAATGATCACCATATTTTCATACAACAGGCAACCAATGTTGCAAAGACTTATTCATGAATTAAAAGAAAAACTTCCTGATCAAAGAATTGTTGTCATTGATGATGGGTCTGATTTTGATCCAATGCCGTTTGTTGATCACTGTGAATTTCACAGATTGAAACATGGTGGAAAAGAACAATGGTGGCAAAATTGGCAATATGCCTTTGATATCTGCAAAGAATCTGATGATGACTTCTTTGCATTCATTCCTGATGATTGGTGGGATGTATGGACTGATGACATGATGAGGATTCATAATGATGTAGTAGGTGCATATGCATACAATTTCCACAATAATGGCATCAAGCATGGTTGGACAAAGAAGAAAGAAAAACAGGTTGATATTTTTCATGTTGAAACTATCTTGTGTCATTTTGTAGATTGTGGATATTTCTGCAACAGGAAAGCACTTGAAGCAATAAACTTCACACAACCACAAATTTCAATGTTGAACTTTTATAAATGGAATGCACCTTCAGGTGTGGGAAAAAGTCAGACACATGAATTTGAAAAAAACAATGTTCCCATGTACAGACCTGTCAAAAGTCTTTCTTGGACAGAACATCATCCATCCATGATGCATCCTGCTGAAAGGGAACTGAATCCAAATCTTCCAATCAGATGAATTGTACAGTCATTATTCCATATGTAAAAGACAGGGGTTTTCTTGAAAAAGCAATTGAATCAGTTCATGAACAGACTGTTGAATGTGGTTTGATACTGAGTCAATCAGACAACAGTGTTGGGTACAACTTGAACAGAGCAATTGAAAAATGTACAACTGAATTTTGGGTGTATCTTTGTGATGATGATATTCTTCCTGTTGATTCTGTTGAAATAAGAATGAAGGCAATGAAAGACAATGATTTCATTCATGGCAATGGCATTGTGTATGGATCAGTTGTTGCATCTGCAAGAACACCTGAAAAAAAGAAACCAACAGTTCAGGATCTTGTTGAAAAGAATCACATCTTTGGTGGGACAGGAATGTACAGAACGGATCTTCATGAAAAAGTTCAGTGGGATGAATCACTTTGGACAGGTGAAGAACTTGACTACCACATGAACCTATTGAAGCATGATGCAAAAATTGGATATGTCAATGAATTTGTGTATGTACACAGGATTCATGAAGAACAGAAATCATTTGCAAAGACAGAAGAATACAGAAAGAAAAGAATCAAAGCAATCAAAGAAATCAGAAATAGATACAAATGACAAAAACAACATCAAACAGGCTTGGAATAATTACATTTATTTTATCAATTATACTTGCATTTATTTATGATTGGAAACTTGCAACCATCCTTCTTCTTTTTTTTGTTTCATACAGAACAGACATGGTCATGTATGTTCAGGATCAGATTGATTCACTATTTGAAAACATAAAGCAATGATTGTTGAAATAGGCACATCAGATTTCAGAACACTTGCAGGAATTGAAGATGGTTTGTTCATTGAACCTGTGAAACCATATTTTGACAGGCTTCCTGATTGCAGAAAAGAAAACATTGCCATTTCAAACAGGGTTGGTGAAATACACATTTTTTATCTTGAACCTGAAGACATTGAAAAACTTGGTCTTCCAAATTGGGCAAGGGGTTGCAATTCAGTGAACAAGCCACATCCAACAATTGAAAGGCTACTATTCAACAGGGTTGGTGTACTTGGCAAGGACTACATCAAAAGCAGTGTTGTCAAGGTGGACAGAATTGCAAATGTATTGAGAAGACATAAGATTGACAAGTTCAGGGAACTTAAAATTGACACTGAAGGACATGATTCAGTGATCCTGAATGACTACCTTGACACAGTAGATTTCAGACCTTCTGTGATCAAATTTGAGGACAATGGATTGACACACAGAAAGGAAATTCAAAAGATTGTCAGAAGACTTCAAAATGCAGGGTACAAAGTGAGAAAAATTGGAACTGATATGATTGCAAAGAAATGATCACTGCAAACTTAGCAACTATCAAAGCAAGGGGATTGGAACTGATGAAGGTTGTTGATTCACTTGTTGATCAAGTGGATCTTGTCAGGATATATGCAAATGACTATGAACCAAAGATTGATCATCCAAAGGTTCAGGTCACAACAGGTGAAGACATGACTGACAATGGGAAGTTCTTTTGGCTTCCTGAAAGCAAAGGGATATATCTTTCATGTGATGATGACATCATTTATCCACCTGACTATGTTGACAGGATCAAATGGTACATGAAGAAATATCCAAAAACATGGATCACCTTTCATGGAAGAAAATTAAGAGGATTGGATCTGAACTACTATTCAGGACACATTTCATACCAATGTCTAAGGGATGTGAATGGTGATTTTGAAATTGATGTTTGTGGCACAGGTGTTAGTGCATTTCATACAGACACCATCAAATTTGATCCAAAAGAATGGAATTATTTCAGGATGTCTGATCTGATGGCTTCTTTGGAAATAGCAAAAAAGGGTGTCAGGATCATTTGTGCAGAACACAAGATCTTTTGGTTGAAAATGACTGCAACAAATGTGCTTCAGTCAATTCACAGGATGGAATCAAAAAATTGTGTCAATCAGAATCATATTGCAAATCAGATTTATGACCTGAAGTATGATAAGACATTGCCATCATCAACAGTATCATGATATCTGATTTTTCAACATACCAATTGTTTTCCAATTGTTGTGAAACCCTTTCAAAAAGTTCTGAAAAATTGATTTTTGCATTCATATCATTGATTTTAAATGATTTGATCGAATTAAAATGCAAAAAATTGTAAAAGAATTCAAATGTTGCTACATTTCAACAAACTTATTGATCAATGACATACAAAGATTATCCAAAAAAAGCATCATCAAATGCAAGAAGGGCATTGAAATACCTTGAAGAATCAGGGAATCCAAGAAACTGTCTGACAAAAGTTGGTTTTGCAAGAGCAAGACAACTTGCAAGTGGTGAAGCATTATCAGCAGATGTTGTGAAAAGAATGGCACAATTCAATAGGCACAGACAGAACAAGGATGTTCCCTATGATGAAGGGTGTGGTGGTATTGCATGGGATGCATGGGGTGGAACAGAAGGTGTTGATTGGGCAATAAGAAAATCAAAACAAATTGATGAGGAGAAATCAATGTGTCCTGACTGTGATGATTGTGATTGTGGATCGGTTAAAGAACTAAAAGCATTGATTGACACACTAAGAGAAAAAGCAAAAGAACACAATGATGATGTTGGTGATGTTGCTTCCAAAAGAACAACTGCCACCACACTGAAAAAGGTTTATGACAGAGGTCTTGGTGCATACAGAACAAATCCACAATCAGTCAGACCAAATGTGACATCTGCAAATCAGTGGGCAATGGGCAGAGTCAACAGTTTTTTGTACTGTTTGAGAAATGGCAAGTTCAAATCGGGCAAGCATGACACAGATCTTCTTCCAAAAGGTCATCCACAATCATCAAAGTCATATGATTATGATGAAGAAAAGAATGAGCAATTGTCTTATTTTAGAACTAGAGAAGAAGCAGAAGAATATGCTGATTTCTTAGGTTGTACAGGAACACACACACACACAATGGATGGTGAAACATTTTTTATGGCTTGCAGTAGTCATGAAAGAAACATTGAACTTGAAGAACAAAGACAGGGAAAATCTATGGACTTACCATATGTATTAAAAAATTCATATTCATCCATTAAGGATGTTGACATTGACAGAAGACTTGTTGAAGGATATTTCAGTGTCTTTGATTTCAAAGATTCTGATGGTGATGTTCTGATCAAGGGTGCATTCAAAAAAACTATTGAAGAAAATGGTGCAGGTGGAAAGAATAGAATCATGCACTTGTATCAACATGATCCATTGATGGTTCTTGGAAAACCAATGACTTTGATGGAAGATGAAAAAGGACTTTATTTCAAGACGATGATCACAGACACTGAACTTGGAACTGATGTTCTAAAGTTGTACAGAGATGGTGTCTTGAAAGAACACAGTGTTGGCATCAACTTTGTTCAAAGAGAATATTCAAACAATGATGATTGCTACATTGTCAAGGAATGTAAGATGTGGGAAGGATCAACTGTGACATGGGGTGCAAATGAAATGGCACTTGGTGGAATGGCTAAGGGAAGTCACAAAGATGCAGTTGATCAATACAAAAGACTTTCAAAAGCATGGTATGAAGGTGACTATACAGATGACACTTTCTTGCTTATTGAAAAACAAATCAAACACCTTGAAGAAACATTCAGAAAATCACTTCAGGATGCAAAGCCGATTCAAGACAGTATCACTTTGGAAAATGAAGCCGATATGATCCAAAAGATGTTTGAACAATTCAACAATAAAATATCAATCCAAAAATCATTTGAAAAATGGACTTAGAAAAAACATTGTCAGAAGGTCTTGAATCGGTGAAAGGTCACATGGATGGCTTAAAATCTGATTTAGAAAGCCGATATGAAAAACTTCAAGAAGAAGTTAAAAGTGCAGGTGTTGCTGATGAAGCCACCAAAAATGAAATCAAGAACATCGAATCTATGATTTCAAGCCAAAAAGAACGAATTGAAGCAATTGAAAAATCTGCAAACAGAATGGGTGCAGGAAGCAATGGTGGATCATTCCGTTCTAAAATGCAAGAAGCATTGGAATCAAAAGGAACACAAGACATGATCGAGGCTTTCAAAGCAGGTCAGACTTCAGGTTTCACAATGAATACCAAAGCAGTCATCACTGAAGCAGATGCATACACAGGTGATGTTGTGCCTGCTGACTATGTTGCAGGTATGAAATACGATGCAGAACGAAAGGTTCATGTTCGTCAATTCTTACCAACAGGAACAACCAACAGTGACAAAATCCGATATATCAAAGAAAGCAACTTCACTGACAATACAGGTGTGACTGCTGAAGGCGTTGCTTCCGGACAGAATGACTTTGACTTGACTGCAACTGATGCAGTGGTTGAAAAGATATCTGCACACTTCAGGGTTTCTAAAGAAGCACTGAATGACACTGCGGGTCTTGCAAGTCATATTTCACTTCGTGGAATGGAAAAGTACATGAAAGAGGAAGATTCTTATCTTCTTTATGACAGTACCTATGGACTGACTGTGACTTCAACTGACTATGCACTTGACCTGTACACAGGTGATGCAGATGCACAGGAGCATGATGTAATTCTTGAAGCTATCAAGCAGATCGAAAATAGAAACTATCGACCATCTGCAATCATGATGGGAATTGGTCGTTTTTATGAAATGATAAGACGAAAAGATGCTGATGGTCGCTACATCTTCCCAAATGATGTTGTGTTTGGTACAAGAAGCCCAATTGTTCGTGGTGTTCCTATTATTGCAACCAATGCAATAAATGACACTGATGGCGATGCTGATGACTTCTTGATTGCTGACTTTGCACAGTTGACAACCTTATTTGATCGTGAATCAATGCAGGTTCGATTCTATGAGCAAGATCAAGATAATGTGGTCAAAGATCTTGTGACTGTTCAGATCAGTGGTCGTTTAGCACTTCCAACTTACTTGCCTAATGCAGGTGCATTTGGAAACTTCACAACTGCTATCACTAACGCAGGTAATTCTTAATATTACCCTAAGGATGTTTGGAACTTGGCAGGGTTCGATTCCCTGCCATCCTTCTTTTTCTTACAAACAAATACATTGATCATGAAGTACAGATGCAGAAAAAATTTCAGGTACAAATCAACACCATACAAAATTGATGATCCTTTTGTTGCACCAAAAAATGAAATGAATTCAATGTTGGAAAGGGGTTTGTTGTATGTTTCAAAAGAAGATAAAAGACCTTATTCCAATACTGCAAAGCATCACATGGAAAAGGATGCAAACACAAAGACAATGTATTATGTGAAAAAGGGAAATCAAATCATTGACAGATTACCCAAAACGAAAGCAGAAAAACTTGTTGAGGAATTGAACAATGGCATTTCTTAGGGCATCACTTTCTACACCTGACTATGGTCGGAATGGTGTTGTGACTGTTAGCACAACAGAAACAGGAACAAATGCATCCACAGATGTGTTGTCAACTGCTGATGCAAAAGCATGGATGAAAGTTGATACATCAACTGATGATTCCCTGATTGCTGATCTTGTTGCAGAAGTTATTGATATTACTGAACAAACATATTCATTTCAGTTGATTGAAAAATCAGTTGTTGCAGAATTTGAAAGTTTTGGAAAAAGGGTTGGTCTTCCATTGTTTCCTGTTCAAAGCATCACAAGTGTGAAGACAGTGGATGATGATGGGACAGAAACAACACTGACTTCAGGATCTGACTACTACTTGACAGGTGATACATTGGTTATGAATCAGATTTATGACAGTGAATATCCATTTTCAAGAATTAGATTGAAAGTCACCTATGTTGCAGGATATACAAGCATCCCAAATGGAATCACTATTGGTTTGAAAAAAGCAGTTCTTTCTTCCTATGAAGATAGACAGGATCTTGTTGATGGATCAGTCAATGAACTTCCAAATGGATCAAAGCAACACTTCAAAAGATATTCAAAACTTGGGTGATGAATGAAGACAAAAAACAGATCATACAATGTTGGGATGATGAAGCAAAGATTCACTGTCCAATATTATTCATTGACATCCGATGGGATGGGTGGAAACACACAAGATTGGAATGATCTTGCAACTGTATGGGGTAAAATAGAAGCCATATCAGGTCGTGAAGCGTATGAAATTGGTGGACTGAAGGGAAGTGTCAAGTACAAGATTATAACACGATACAGGGATGATTTTGTCAGTGGTGGATATGACAGATCCACATATGATTTTCTTTTGAGAATTATATATGATGGAAGGACTTTCAATATAGAATACGCAAGGGACAAAGGAGAAGAACACACATATACAGAATTGTATGCAGTTGAGGAAGTCACACAATGATTACTGCAAAACTAAAACAAGGTGAAATCAAGAAATTCATTTCTGCTTCTAAGTTGTACAGTCAAATAGTTGAAAAGAAAGTGGACAGACTTGTTCAGGACAATGCACTTCTTGTTGAATCTGAAGCAAAACTGAATGCACCAAAAGGTGTGAACAGTGTATTGAGAGGAAGCATCAAGACACAGAAGGATGAAGAAATGAAAAGAATTGTTGTTGCTGACACACATTATGCACCATATGTTGAATTTGGTACAAAAAGCAAAGTGGACATCCCTTCAGGTCTTGAAGACTATGCAAAGCAATTTGAAGGTGGTGAATCAAAAGGTGGATTCAAGAAGGCAGAAGAATCAATCAAAAATTGGGGAAGATTTAAGAACATCCCTGAAGAAGATCTTGACTATCTTGTTTTGCATATACTGACCAAAGGGATAAAGGCACAACCATTCTTGTTTCCTGCATTCAATAAATTATATCCAAAGTTGATCAAGAACATCAAAAAAGAACTTGGTGCAAAAAATGCCTGATAGTTTTAACACATATGGAATTGCCAAGATGCACAAGACCACAGGAAGGGTCATCAAGGAAGACAATTCATACATTAATGTTGCTGACTATACATTCAACAGTCATAGAGATTATTACAAAAAAGTTTTAGATTTCCACATTGAAATGTCTTTGGGTAATGTGCCTAATTTTAGCATTGTTCATAAGTTTGGCAGGAATGCAATTGTAGGCAGTACGTTTGCACCAATTACACAATCGGGATTTTATAGAATGCCAACTGCAAATACTGCCCTTGAGATTGTATCAGATAGCGCAGATGATAATGCTTCGGGTATTGGAGCTAGAACGGTTTATTACGAAGGGTTAAAAGAGGTAGCAGGTGAGTTAATAGTAACTACTAACACAGTGACCATGAACGGTCTTACACCTGTTGCACTGCCTGATTCTCTTATAAGGCTTTATAGATGGTATGTTGCAACAAGTGGAACATATGCAACCCAATCAAGTGCAAGTCATCAGGGAGAACTTACTATTCAAGAAAGTGGTGGTGGTGATATTTGGTCGGCTATAAAAGCAAATGGAATTTTTAAAGGACAGTCACAAATTGGATGCTACACTGTTCCAAGTGGATACACTGCATTGATAAATAGAATAGCTTATTCAGTACAAGCAACACTTGAAGCTGAAATTATTTTTATGCAAAGGAATGGGGTTTTAAATACAACTGCACCATTTGATGCCTTGAGGGTTATCACAGATATTGATTCTGCGAAAGGTACGACTTCGGTTGATTTTGTCGCTCCCATAGCTATACAAGAAGAAACGGATCTAATTTTTATGGGTAAAAGTAAAGGCGGTCAAGATCTCCCGATGACAATAGATTTTGAAATTAAATTGGTACAAAATGTCTAAAGATTCAACCACAGAACTGCAAGTTGCATACTACACACTATTGAACAACAATGTGACATTATCGGGAACACCTGTTCCTGTTTATGATGAAGTACCTGCAACTGCAACATATCCACACATACAATTTGGAAATACAAATCTGAATGATGATTCAACAAAACAAACTTTTCAAGACAGGGGTTCATTCAGTATGTCTATTGTGGACAGATTTTCTTCTGACACAGGGACAAGATCAAAAATCAATAATATTGTCAATCAAGTCAAGCAGATAGTCAGGACAAGACCTGTTCCCTTTAATCTGACGAATTTTAATGTGATCACTTCAGTTGTTGAATCAGATCTGTCAAGAAAAGAAAGAACAAGTACTTTCACATACTACATCAGGGAATTGAGATTTGGACACATTATTGAAGAAAAGTGACAGTTTCAAATTTTTTTGATATCTTTTCTGCAAAGTTTAAACTTTAACATCATAAAATTACATAATTATGTCAGCAATAAATGGAACTTTAATCTTACTACGTGATAGCAATGTACCTTATGCATTGTCAACTTCATGTACATTAAACATTGACATGGATCTTCCTGATGCATCCCACAAAGGATCAGCAGGATGGGCAGAACACATACAAGGTCAAAAGTCTTGGTCTGTGGATCTTGATGGTCTTGCAGATTTTCAAACAGGAACAACAGGTGGTGTTCAGGACTTAGTGAACCACATCTTGAATCGTGAAAGTGTGGACATTGAATTTGTACCATTGGCAGGTTTTGCAGGTGGTTCAACAGGTGTTTCATATGAAGGTACTGCATCATGTGCTTCAATTTCAATTGTGGCTTCAAATGAAGATACTGCAACACTTACAGGTTCTTTCACAGGAACAGGTGCATTGTCTGAAGTTGTAGTTTCTTAATATGAAAGGTATCAAACACATCAACATTGATGGCAAGAAAATTGCCTTCAAATTCGACCTGAATGCATTGGAAACATTCACTGATGAAGTTGGCATTGGATTGGATGGTTTGGAAGAAGCCTTGAACAAGGTTTCAAACATCAAACTTTTCATTCAATGTCTTTCTTCTTCGGGTGGTACAGAACTGACTTCTGAACAGATTGGATCAATGGACTTCAGTGTCTTGAATCAAGTCTTTGAATTACTGAAAGAATCAATGGGAAACGTGGCAACACCACAAAAGGTGGTGTCAACAAAGTAGAAACCATTGATGACATCCTGATCTTTGGATTTAGGATGGGCATGAAGCCTGATGAAATAAGGTCAACAACATTGTATGACTTCAATCTGATGGCACAAGCATTTGCAATCAATGTGAAACATGACTTTGATGTCATGAGGCACAATGCATATCTGATCAGTATCTTTTCAGGACTTGACAACAAGACAAGGAAGAAGATCACACCACAAAAGATGTTTCCTTTGGATTCTGATGAAATCAAAAAAGATAAGTTGACCAAAGATCAGGTTTTGGATATACTTAACCAATCCAAGAAAAGACAAGCAAGGAAAAAGCGATGATTGCAAAGCTATTTGTTGAAATCGGTGCAGACATTAAAGATCTGTCAAAAGGGATTGGTGATGCTGAACACACACTTCAAAGGTTCAGCAAGAATGTTGGAGCATTAGGGAAGACACTTACTACAAGACTGACATTGCCATTGGCAGGAATTGGTGCAGGTGTTGTCAAGTTAGCATCAGACTTTGAATCATCCTTTGCTGACATAAGGAAGACAGTCGATGCAACTGATGCAGAATTTGCAGACATTGAAAAAGGGATTCGATCACTTGCCAAAGAAGTTCCAACATCTGTCAATGAACTGAACAAACTTGCAGGTGTTGCAGGTCAACTTGGTGTCAAGTCAAAAGACATTGTTGAATTCACAAAAGTGATGGCAATGTTGGGTGACACAACCAATGTTTCAGGTGAAGAAGCAAGTCTTGCCATTGCAAGATTCATGAACATCATGGGGACTGCACAGTCTGATGTTTCAAACTTGGGTTCAGCAATTGTTGCACTTGGGAACAATTTTGCTTCAACAGAATCTGAAATCATTATGATTGGGACTTCTCTTGCAAGTTTTGGAAGTGCATTGAAATTGTCTGAATCAGATGTTCTTGCCTTTGCAACTGCCATTGCTTCATCAGGTGGTAACGTGGAAGCATCAGCAACTGCATTCCAAAAGACTGCATTCACAATCAGGGATGCAGTGTTGACAGGCAATGAAGATCTTGCAGTGTTTGCAGAAACTGCAAGCATGACTGTTGAAGCATTTTCACAATCATTCAGGGATGATGCAGGTGGTGCAATCGTTCAATTCTTGGCAGGTCTGAAAAGGATTCAAGAAGATGGACAGTCAACAACAATGGTTCTTGATCAGTTGGGTCTTGCAGATCAAAGACTTCAAAGAGAATTTGGAAAGGTCATTTCCAATCTTGATCAATTAGATCAGGCATTTGATGTTGCTGATCAAGCATTCATTGAAAACACTGCATTGACTGATGAAGCACAAAAGAGATATGAAACATTTGCATCACAGGTTGGTATTCTTGTTGGCAACCTGAAAGATATCGGAATCACATTTGGTCAAGATATTCTCCCTGTATTAAAAGAAGGAATTGATTCAGTGAAAGGTGTGGCTGATGCCTTTTCAAATATGTCTGAAGAAACAAGATCTGCCATCACAAAGATTGCAGTTGCACTTGGTGTCACTGCACCATTGATGGTTGGACTAAGTATTTTGATCAGTTCATTTTTGACCATCAAGAAAGTTGCAGTTCCTGCTTTTGCCTTAATTGGGAAAGCAATTGGAAGAATGAATCCATATGTGGCAGGTGCAATTGTTCTGTTTCAATCACTTAGAACTGCATTTGCTTTCCTTCCTGATTCAGCAAAAGATGCAATCAACAAGTCTGTGAACAGATTTAAATTAGGTTTTCAAAACATCAAGAAGAACTTTGAAGAATTTGTGAAGTTTGGTTTCAAGCCAATCACACTGGAAACAAGGATCAAGATGGAAGCAGATGTCATGACTACAAGAGCAAGACAATCTGTTGGAGCAGTTGAACCCGAACCAATTTTGATTGATGAAGAATTGGTTGACATACAACTGCCCACTTTGGGTGAAATGTTGGATATTGAAAAAAAACCTGTTATTGAAGTTGAAATTGTTCCTGTTGGTGCATTTGCAGGTGAAGGATCATTTGAAAGATCAATCATTGATTTCACAAAGAAAGCAGGTGAAGCAGGTTTCATTGTAAAAGAAACAGTTGAATTGACAACAGAACTTGCAAATCTTGACTTGGATGCAGGGTTGAATGTCAGTGGTGTTGCAGGATCTTTTGGTGGTTTGAATGAAAATATCAGGGAATTCAGCAACCTTCAAGAAAGGGCAACTGATCCATCAATGATTCAGGCATATCAGAAGCAGATTGAAAAGCTACAAGCACAGATCAGACAACTTTCAAGGGAAGCCACCACATTTGGAAATGTGATGATGGACTTTGGGGAAAATGCAGTCAAGGGATTTGTTGATGCAACACTGAATGGTTTCTTCAATGCATTGATGGGTGTGAAGAATTTTAACACACAAGAATTGGAACTTCGCAAGATGTCACTTGAAGAGCAACAACTTGCATTGGAACAAAGTCTGAAGAATCAAGAGATTGAAAGAGAAGAATACAATCTTCGTATGGCATTATTGAACCAAGAACTTCTTGACACAGAAACACAGATTGCACAGGCAAGGGAAAACGTATTCAAGAAATCACTTCGGAACATGGGTGATGCAGTCAAAGGATTTGTCAAGGAAGCACTTGCAGAACTTGCAAAACTGATGATCATTTCTGCCATTGGCAAGATGCTTGGTCTTGGTACTGTATCAACAACAGGTGATCTTGCAAAAGGTATCTTTGATAAGATTGGAAAAAGAAGAACAGGTGGCATGGTTAGACAAGACACACCATACATGGTTGGGGAACAAGGAATGGAAATGTTTGTTCCAAATACATCAGGAACAGTTGTATCAAGTGGCATGATAAATTCATTGATGAAAGGGGGTGGTGGATCATCACAACAAAACATCAGACTTGGTGGTGAATTCAGAATCAGTGGAAATGATCTTGTTCTTGCCTTGTCTGAAGCAAATTACACTTTGGACAGATAGATGGCATATGGTCTGAAATACTTCTTTGTTGACAAAAAGATTGTCACAACAACAGAATACACATACAGATGGGAATTGTATGAAGATGGATATGTTGGTTCATCCACAGAATGGACAGGGATCAACATTCAAAGAAACTATGATCAGTCATCACTTCGGAAAATAAACTACATTCAGAAGTCATCCTGTACAGGAAACATCAGGATTGAAGATCAGACACAAAGAAACATCATTGAAGGGATTGCAGATTCAGAAATTGGTGATTGGAAAGTTGTTTTAAAAAAGGATGGGTCTGTGATTTGGACAGGACTTCTTGTTCCTGATTTGATTGCTATATCTGAAGAAAACTTTGGGAATCAGTCTGCTTCATTAGTTGCAAAGGATCTTGACATTGTTGGCGATTATGCATTGACAACAGGCAGTGAATCAGCTATTGAAATTATAGCAGACATTTTGGGTGTACTTGATTATCAGATCAACATCATATCATACAGTTGTTGGACTGAAACAAATGAACTGACTGCAACTGATGACATATTTGGTCAGGTCTATCACGAAAAGGAAAGACTGAGAAGGTTTGGAAGAAATGATGATGAAGATGACAGACCAATTTCAAATCTTGAAGCACTGAAATGGATGTTGACAACCTATGGTGCAGTGTTAAGACAGGCAAATGGTGTGTGGAATTTGATACAAATTTCAGCATTCAATACACCATCATCAGTCAGAAGATTTGTATATGATTACACAGGCACATTCCAATCCAAAGATCTGACATACACACTTGGATCTACAACTGCAAACAGTGGTGATCTTCGTCTGTTTGGATCAAGTTCAAACACTTTCTTTGCAGGATTAAAAAAGGTTGAATCAAAACTTCAACATGATTCCATTTATCAAGGAATAAAATTCAACAGGGAATATTGGTTTCCAAATACCGATGCACTGACAAGATCACAGAATTGGGAAGCTGATGGAACAGGCAATCTGACACTTGAATTCACAACTTGGTTGGGAAGGAACACATCAGGTGGTACTGATCTTGGTGGGAACACTGTGATTGGAGATGTAACGATTCAGTGTGGCACATTTTACTTTGATGGATCTGAATGGACAGAAACAGGAACACCAACAATTGAAATATCTGTTGAAGATACTTTTTCAACAACTGATGGAAATGGAAACTATGTTCACAAAAATCAAGGTCTTACAATTGTAACAGATCCAATTCCAATTGGTGCAAGTGGTGTGTTGACCGTAAAGATTCAACCACGTGGTGCAATCCCACAATTTGAATATATGTATGTCAGGGATCTGATATTCAACTTGCAGTATTCAGATACAGTGGAAGGTTCTTCAACTTACATTGAATATATTCTTGAATCTTCTTTGTCATATTCAGAAGAATACAATTTTGGGACATACTACTTTGGATCAGGACTGCCATTGGCAAGTCTTGCAACACTGAAGGATAGTTCAAATGATATACTTGCAAACTTCAAAAGGACATACGATTCAACAGAAACAAGTCATGCAGAACTTCTTCTTCGTGAAGTGTTAGATATTAGGAGAACACAGAAAAGATCAATCAGATCAGTTTTATATGGTGAATATGAACCCGATGACATCATAACATATGATTCAAGTACCTTCTTTTTCTTT
>Ga0129351_1000207_pt1 | contig 20994 bp, 21 predicted proteins | sample CPBDNA_8_FD_94423 | JGI IMG/M metagenome (GOLD analysis project Ga0129351, IMG submission 94423) | Freshwater to marine salinity gradient microbial communities from Chesapeake Bay, USA - CPBay_Sum_27_0.2_DNA | ecosystem: Environmental > Aquatic > Marine > Coastal | place: USA: Chesapeake Bay... | reverse complement strand
CCAGAAGAAGTTTTTGGAATTAAAAAATGGCAGGCTAAGGTTAAAAGTAATTATAATGTAGCTTCATTTATTAAGGAATTTGTAATAGAAATTCCAGAAGAGATGGATTATAAAGCAGGTGGATATATTCAAATAGAAATCCCAGAATGTGATGTAAATTATGATAGTATAGATATAACCTCACATCCAAAGGAACATCCAGATGATCCACAAAAATTTAAATTAGAGTGGGATAATTTTAACCTATGGCCTCTGAATATGAAAAATAAAGAAACTGTTGAAAGGGCATATTCAATGGCTTCATATCCTGCTGAAGGTAAAGAAATTATGCTTAATGTAAGAATAGCAACTCCACCATGGGATCCAAAAAATAAAAATTGGTCTAGTGTTAATCCAGGTATAGCATCTTCCTATATCTTTTCAAGAAAACCAGGAGATACTGTAACAATATCTGGTCCCTATGGAGAGTTTTTTATTAATGAATCTGAAGCTGAAATGTTATATGTTGGGGGAGGTGCAGGAATGGCTCCCATGAGATCTCATCTATATGAATTATTTAGAACTCTTAAAACTGGAAGAAAAGTAACATTCTGGTATGGAGGAAGATCTAAAAGAGAACTTTTTTATATTGATCATTTTAGAGCTTTAGAAAAAGATTTTCCGAACTTCAAATTTTATATAGCATTGTCAGAGCCTTTAGATGAAGATAATTGGAAAGTTAAAAATTCTCTTGATGGTGAAGGTGATGGTTTTGTTGGTTTTATTCACCAAGTTGTAATTGATAACTATCTTTCTAAACATGAGTCTCCTGAAGACATAGAGGTATACTTCTGTGGGCCTCCATTGATGAATCAAGCAGTAGAAAAAATGGCTGAAGACTTTGGCGTTCCACCAGAAAATGTCAGGTTTGACGATTTTGGTGGCTAATGAAGTCAATTTTTCATTTTTCCTTTTTACTTGTAATTTTTCTATCAATTAGTTGTAATAGATCTAATGATTATAAGAATATTAACGGGTCGGCTCTAGGTACGACATATAGCATAGTAGTAGATGCTAATTTTGATCAAATAGAGCTAAAAAAAAGCATTGATTCTATTTTTAATGTTATAAATAATTCAATGTCTACATATATCGATAATTCTGTAATTTCTAAAGTTAATAGTTCTATAAATTCTGATGAGGTTGATCTTCATTTTAAAAATGTTTTTAATAAATCAAAAGAAATTTGGTTTAAGTCTAAAGGATATTTTGATCCAACTATTGGATCTTTAGTTAACCTATATGGATTAGGATCAGATATAAATTATGAGCAAATAAATGAATCAAAAATAGACAGCATTAAAAAATTCATTGGGTTTGACAAAGTAAAACTTCAAGATGATATCATAATTAAAGAAAACTCTAATATTTTTCTTGATTTTAATGCAATTGCAAAAGGTTACTCAGTTGACATAATAAAAGAATTTTTTTTAGAAAAAGGGCTACAAAACTTTTTAATTGAGGTGGGAGGAGAGATATCAGTTAATGGACATACAAAAAAAAATAAAAAATGGAAAATTGCAATTCAGAATCCAATAGATCTAAACAAATTTTATTCTTATATAAATCTTGAGAATATGTCTTTAGCAACATCTGGAAACTATAGAAAATTTAGAATAGACCCAATAACCGGTGAAAGATATGCTCATATAGTTAACCCTAAAACAGGTTTAAATTCCAAAAATAATATTCTAAGCGTTTCAGTCATTTCTAGCACTTGTATGGAAGCTGACGCATGGGCGACTGCAGTAATGAGTATGGATACGCAAGATGCTTTAGAGATAATAAATAATATAAATGATACTGAAGTTTTGATTCTTACATCACAACAAAGTGAAATAACTGCATTTAAATCAATTGGTTGGGATTCAATTACTGACTAACTTCCTTGCAATAGGAATAAAATCATCTTTTTTCAAGCTATACTTTTCAATAATATCAGATGAAAAATTTTTTACGTAATCTATTAATTCAATTTCAAAACCTATCTTTTCAACTCTTTCTTTAAAATCAAGACCATATTCTCTAACATGATCATATTGTCCATATAATTTCTCTCTTTCTTTTTTTGAAGTAACAGTTCTATCCTCAATTGTATTAACTCTATTTATGTTCATTGGAACCTGTAGAATTGATATTCCTCCTGGTTTAAGTACTCTATAGATTTCTTTTAGTGCTTTAAAATCATCATCTATGTGTTCTAGAACATGATTACAAATAATTAAATCAAAATAGTCATCTTTAAAATTCATTGATTTAATATCACCTTTTACAGATGCCAAGGGAGATTTCAGATCAAATGTAACATAGTCCCAATTTTTTATTTTTCTGAATCTTTTAAAAAATATTTGTTCAGGCGCAATATGAAGTACTCTTAGATTTGATTCAAAAATATTTGTCTCATTGGTTAAATATAGCCACAATATTCTATGCCTTTCCAGTGATAAAGTTCCAGGGCATAGAGCATTTTTTCTGATTTTGTTATATCCATATGAAAAGAAAGTAGAATAACCATTGCCATCAATAGGATCTATAAATTTTTTACCTCTAAAAAGTATTTTAAGAACAGGTAAAAGATAAAAACTAAATTTTATCAAAAATTCTCTTGGAAAAATTTTTAAAATATACTTCATCAAATGAAGAAATTTTTAAACTGATCCTCCTCATTAGAAACTATTCCAAGTTCTTCATAAATAAATTGAAAAGTTGATAATAATTCAGGTTTACCTTCTATAATAGCAATATTATGCTCAAAATGAGCACTTGGTAATCCATCAGCAGTATTAAATGTCCACCCATCATCATCCAGTATTATTTTTTCTGTTCCTAAATTAATCATAGGCTCAATTGCTATTACAGTTCCACTCTTTAATAATTTTCCAACTCCTTTTCTTCCATAATTAGGAATTTCTGGCTCTTCATGTAGATTTTTTCCTAAACCATGACCAACTAACTCTTTAACAATACCGTATCCATAAGGTTTTATATATTCTTCAATTGCAAAACCAATATCACCAACTCTTTTATTTTCTTCCATATTTTCTATACCTACGTATAAAGATTTTTTTGTAACATTTAATAATTTTTTAATTTCATCAGAAACTTCACCAACGATAAAAGTATACGCATGATCCCCATAGAATCCATCCTTTAAAACACCACAATCTATTGAAATTATATCTCCTTCTAAAAGAGGATTATCACAAGGAATTCCATGAACTACTTGATTATTAATACTGACACAAAGTGAATTAGGAAAGCCCTGATAACCCTTGAATCCAGGTTCTGCATCATTATCTCTAATATACTCTTCAGCTATTTGATCAAGATATTTAGAAGTAACTCCTGGTTTAATTTCCTTAGCCATTAATCCTAGTGTTTTAGAGACTAACTGGGCACTTTCTCTTATCTTTTTAATTTCATCAATACTCTTTAATATCATTCCACAAAGTATACGTTTTTATAATCTTGATTATTTATTATCTTAAAAATATCTTTTTCTAAATTCTCAACAGGAAACTCAACAATTCTATTTATTTCAATAGAATCTTTTTTAAAAATAATAGTTGGTGTATTTGTTATCTTTTTATTTATCTCAAGACCATCCTTTGATTTTTTATCAGAGTTTAGTAAAACTATTTTTAAATTGTTTTTTGAAAATTTTAATTGGTCAAGTATTTTTATTAATCTAGGAACTTCTCTTTCGCTATCATGACAGTTTACATTCATAAAGACTTCAATTTCAAAAGATTTTAAGTTTGAAAAATCATTACTTAATGTTTGAAAATCTGGAGTATATTTTGAGTAATTTTCGTCAAACCAGCTTGTATTGGGTGAATTAAATAAATAATCAATATTTATCACACCATCAGTTTTTGTATAATCAATCTGAGAGGAGCAGCCTATTATTAAAAGTGAAATTATTATGTAAAACTTTTTAATCATATTAGTGATTTTCCATTCATTTCTTTTGGTTTAGAAATATTAAGAATATCTAAAATAGTAGGAGCTATATCAGCTAATATTCCATTTCTTATTTTATTTCTTTTAGAATTAACAAGTATAATTGGTACTGGATTAGTCGTATGAGATGTGTTCTTTGAACCATCAATATTTATCATTTTTTCACAGTTACCATGATCAGCAATTATTAATGAAGTATAATTTGTTTTAGTGGCAATCTCAATTATTTCACCTAAATGATGGTCTACACTTTCACATGCTTTTATTGCAGCATCAAAGTCACCTGTATGTCCAACCATATCTGGATTTGCAAAATTTAGACATATAAAATCAAAATTTTCTTTACTAATTGCATTTACAACATTATTCTTTACCTCCTTTGAACTCATCTCAGGTTTTAGATCATAAGTTGCAACTTTTGGAGATGGACATAAAATCCTATCTTCACCTTTAAATGGTATCTCATATCCTCCGTTAAAAAAGAAAGTTACATGTGGATACTTTTCTGTCTCTGAAATTCTTAGTTGTTTCAAATTATTTTTTGATAGAACTTCACCAAGTGTATTTTTAAGAGGACTATTCTTAAAAATTGGTTTTGCATACTTAAAAGTATCATCATAATTAGTTAAAGTATAAAAATTATCTAATACTTTTTTCATGTCATATTCTTGCATATCTCCCTCACACAAAACCTTTGTAAGTTGTCTACCTCTATCTGTCCTATAGTTAAAGAAAATTAGAGTGTCATTTTTATTGAAATCATATATAGGAACATCATTATCATCCACCTTTACAATAGGTTCTACAAATTCATCAGTAATTCCGTTAGAATAAGAAACTTCAACTGAATTAATTAAATTTTTACTTTTTAAACCTTTACCATAAACTATTAAATCATAAGCTTTCTTAATTCTTTCCCACCTATTATCTCTGTCCATAGAATAATATCTGCCAATTAAAGTTGCAACTCTTGCTCCTTTTTCACCACAAAAACTTTCAATAGATTTTAAAAAATTAACCCCAGATTTAGGATCTACATCTCTTCCATCTGTAAAAGCATGTATAAAAATTTTTTCTTTTACTTCACTAAGAGTAGAAATAATTTCTTTTAAATGATTAATATGTGAATGAACACCACCATCTGACAAAAGCCCAACTAAATGAATATTTGAAGAATTTTTTTTTGTATGATCAATAATCTCTTTGAACTCTTTTTTTGACTTAAATTCCCCATTCTTTATTGATTTATCAATTTTTAATAAATCTTGTAATACTATTCTACCCGATCCAATGTTCAAATGTCCAACTTCACTATTTCCCATTTGTCCATCTGGAAGACCTACTTTTTCTCCATGAGTAATAAGAAAATTATTGGGATTATTTTTTAAAAAATTATTGAAATTAGGAACTTTAGCTTTATCGGGAGCAGATGCTTCTTTATCTTTTGCAATTCCCCAGCCATCAAGAATAATTAGAAGTACTTTTTTACTCAATTTTTTATTTAAAGATACAAATATCATGAAGTAGATTTGTTAATATGATTAGGAAAAAATATATTGATGCAAATATGATTGAAGGAAAAGTATATAAATCAACAGGTAGCTGGTATTTAATTAAATACCAAAATGAATTTATTGAATCTAGAATTAAAGGAAAGATTAGATTAAAGGAAATATCTACCACTAATCCAATTTCAGTTGGAGATAATGTTGTTTTTGAGATTGATACAGATGGAAAAGGGATTATATCGGAAGTAAAACCAAGACAAAATTACATAATTAGAAAGTCTGTAAAGCTCTCTAAACAATATCACATAATTGCTTCAAATATAGACTTATCTATTATAGTTGTGACTATAAATAACCCTTCTACTTCAACAAACTTCATTGATAGGTTTTTAGTTAGTTGTGAGGCATACCATATTCCTGTATTAATCGTTTTTAATAAAATTGACCTTTATAATAATGAAGAAAAAAAACAATTGGAAAATTTAAAAAATATGTATTCAAAAATAGGATATGAATGTGAAGTTATTTCTGCAAAAAAAGGTGATAATATTGAAAATATAATTGATAAAATGAAAAATAAAACATGTATAATTTCTGGACATAGTGGAGTTGGTAAGTCAACATTAATAAATGCTATTTCTCCAGAATTAGATTTAAAAACTAAAGAAATATCTTCATACCATAGCCAAGGTCAACATACTACTACATATGCAGAGATGTTTGACTTAAATTCAAATATTAGGGTTATTGATACACCGGGAATAAGAGGGTTTGGATTGGTTGATATATCTAAAAATGAAATAGGTGATTTTTTTCCAGAATTTTTTAGAAATAAACAATATTGTAAATTTAAAAATTGTCTACATCTAGAAGAACCTAATTGTATAATTAAAGAAAAATTGAATAATGGAGAAATTTATAATTCTAGATATAACACTTATTTAGATATGTTAAAAGATCAAAATATTTACAGGAAATCAGATGAAGATTGTAGTTCAGAGAGTTAAGTCATCTTCCATAGAAATAAATAAAAAAATTGTATCTAAAATCAATTTTGGTCTTCTTATTTTATTGGGAATTTCTGTTAATGATGATATTGGTGATGTAGAATGGCTTGTAAAAAAAACATTGAATTTGAGAATTTTTGATGATTCAGATGGAGTCATGAATAAATCATTGGTTGAAATAGGAGGAGAGATTTTAATAGTTTCACAATTTACACTTTTAGCTCTGACTAAAAAAGGTAATAGACCATCTTACATAAATTCAGCTAAACATGATTTGGCTGTGCCACTCTATGAGAAATTCATTAAGCTAACTAAAGATAAGTTAGGAACAAAAGTTAAAACAGGAGTTTTTGGAGCTGACATGAAAATTTCATTGGTAAATGATGGCCCAGTAACTATAATAATTGATTCAAAAAATAAAGAATAGAACTACAGAATTATAACTTCTTCTTCGAGGTCAATATTAAAAGTTTTATTAACCGTTTCTTTAATTTTCATTGCAAAATTTAAAATTTCTTTTCCTGAAGCATTCCCATAGTTAATTATAACAAGTGATTGATTTTTGTATACCCCTACATTTTTATCACTATTGTTTTTAAATTCACACTTATCAATTAACCATGCTGCTGGAATTTTTATATTATAATTATCAATTTTAAATTTTGGAATTTCACCATACTTATCTCTAAGTGAATTATAATGATCAATACTAATAATAGGATTTTTAAAAAAACTACCGCAGTTACCATAGATTTTAAAATCTGGTAATTTTGATTTTCTTATTCTAATAACTTCGTTAGAAATTTTTTCTAAACTTAATTTTGTATTTAATAGATTATCCTTAAGTCCTTTATATTCAATTACGAAATTATGATTGGTTTTTGATAAAATAAATTTTACTGAGGTAATAATAAATCTATTTTTAAGTTTTGATTTAAATATAGAAGATCTGTAATCAAATTCACAATCTGATTTCTTTAATTCTTTTATTTCAAAGTTATCTAGAGATACCCCTAAACAGCTATAAAAAGAGTCTTTTAATTCTACTCCGTAAGCTCCAATATTTTGAATTGGTGCAGCTCCAACATTTCCTGGTATTAAAGATAAATTTTCAATTCCACCATAATTATGTTTTATTGCCCACTCAACAAAATAATGCCAATTAGTACCTGAAGCTACCTCTACTAATACATTTTTCTCATCTTCCTCAATAACTCTAATACCTTCTTCTTTAATATGAAGAATGGTACCTTGATATTTTCTTGTAAATAAGATATTACTTCCACCTCCAAGAATAAATAAATTATTAGTTAGATTTTTATTTTCAAGAAATTTTAAAATTTCGTTTGTATTATCAATTTCTATAAATATATCTGCAGTCTGATCAATATTGAATGTATTATACTCTTTTAAAGAAGCATTTTCTTTTATTAGCATTTTAATTACTGTATTCCTTTAAACCTAAATTAATAATTGTAATTGCTTCTTTTAATTTTTCAGAATTTAAAACAAATGCAATTCTTACCTCATCACGACCAATATCTTTAGAACTGTAGAATCCACTTGCAGGTGATAACATTACACTCATATTTTTATATGAAAAATCTGTTAGTAGAAACTTAGCAAAGTTTTCAGCATTTTCAACAGGTAATTTTATAATTGAATAAAAAGCACCCATAGGATTAGAAAACTTAATATTTTCAATTTTACTTAACTCTTTAACTAGAATTTCTCTTCTTAAAGAATATTCCTTTATTACATTTTTAATATATGATTCAGATGTTTTTAATGCTTCATTAGCAGCAATCAAGGCTAATGATGGAGGAGATAATCTAGTTAATGCGAACTTCAGGCAAGTTTGAATAAATTCTTGATTTTTTGAAACAATAAATCCAATTCTTGCTCCACAGAGACTATATCTTTTTGATGTCGAATCAATTAAAATAGCATTTTCTTTATAGCTCTCATCCTCTAAAATTGAGAAATGACTTTTACCAGAGTAAATAAACTCTCTGTAAACTTCATCTACAATTATAAAAAGATCATGTTTTTTAGCAAGATTTGCAATTTTAAGTATTTCTTCTTTTGAATAAACATAACCAGTAGGATTACATGGATTACATAGAATAATAGCCTTAGTATTTGAGGTAATCTTTTTTTCAAAAATATTTATTGAAGGCAATGCAAAATTATCTTCCAATTTGGAGGTAATAGGTATTACTTTAACATTGGAAGCCTCTGCAAAACCATTATAATTTGCATAAAAAGGTTCAGGAATAATTACTTCATCACCAGGATCACATATTGCATTCATGGAAAAAGACAATGCTTCACTTGCTCCAATTGTAGTAATTATATTTTCTGGAGATACTTTTATATTATGTCTCTTATAATAATTAGAAACATTTTGTCTAAGTTCTAAAGATCCTTGAGAATAATCATATTTCAATAATTCTAAATCATTATTTCTAATTGCTTCAAGTGACTCGATTGGAGATTTTATATCTGGTTGTCCAATATTTAAATGTAAAATTTCTATGCCCCTTTCTTTTGCTTGATCTGAAAAAGGAACAAGTTTTCTAATAGGAGATGAGGGTATGTTTAAGCCTTTTTTTGAAATTGATGGCATTTATTTAACTTAACTTTGTAAATATACTTCAAGGTATGTTATTTTTGTTTTACTTTAAAATAATTATGATTTGATATCTATTCCCCCAAAATTTGACCATACTGAGATAGAAAATAAGTGGTACTCTTTCTGGATAGAAAATAAATTTTTTAAATCAATTCCGGATAGTAAAGATCCTTATACAATTGTCATTCCTCCACCAAATGTAACAGGACTTCTTCATATGGGTCATATGCTAAATAATACTCTTCAAGATATACTTGTAAGAAGAGCAAGGATGATGGGAAAAAATGCATGTTGGGTTCCAGGTACAGATCATGCATCAATTGCTACTGAAGCAAAAGTTGTTGAAAATTTAAAAAATAAAGGAATAAATAAGTCTGAAATTTCAAGAGAGGAGTTTTTAAAACATGCGTGGGAATGGACTGAAAAATATGGAGGAGGAATACTCGAACAATTAAAAATGTTAGGATGTTCATGTGATTGGGATAGAACTAAATTCACTCTAGATGAGGATATGTATGAGTCAGTTATACTTGCTTTTGAAATATTATATGAAAAGGGTTTAATTTATCGGGGGTATAGAATGATTAATTGGGATCCAGAAGCAAAAACTACTGTTTCAGATGAAGAGGTTAACTATGTTGAAGAAGAATCTAATCTTTACTACATAAGTTACCAAGTTGAAAATTCAGATCAAAAATTAATAATTGCTACAACCAGACCTGAAACAATATTTGGAGATACTGCAATATGTGTTAACCCCAAAGACAAAAGATATAAATCTTTGATTGGGCAAAATGTAATAGTTCCAATATGTGGTAGAATTGTTCCTATAATTAGTGATACTTATGTAGACATAGAATTTGGTACAGGATGTTTAAAAGTCACTCCTGCACATGATATAAATGATTACAACTTAGGAATTAAACATCAACTGGAATCAATAGACATCTTTGATGATAATGCAAATTTAAACCATCATGGACTTCAATATGAAGGAAAAAATAGATTTGTAGTAAGAAATGAAATTGAAGATGAGTTAAAATTAAATAGTTCACTAGTAAAAAAAGAGAGTTATTCTCATAATGTTGGAAGATCTGAAAGAACAAATGCTATTATTGAACCAAAAATTTCTAAACAGTGGTTCCTAAAAATGGAAGAAATTTCAAAACCCGCTATAGTTAATGTACTACAGAATGAAAACATAAAATTTTTTCCAAATAAATTTAAATCTACTTATAAATATTGGCTGGAGAATATTAAAGACTGGAATATTTCAAGGCAGCTTTCATGGGGTCATCAAATTCCTGTTTATTATTATGACAAAGATGAAAACTATATAGTTGCCAAAAATAAGGATGAAGCATTACATAAACTTATTAAAAAAGGTATTTCTGTAAAAGAATCTGATTTATATCAAGATAACGATGTTCTAGATACTTGGTTCTCATCTTGGCTATGGCCAATATCAGTTTTTGATGGAATTAGAAACCCAAACAATGATGAAATTAAATACTACTATCCAACTCAAGATTTAGTTACAGGTCCAGATATAATTTTCTTTTGGGTTGCAAGAATGATAATCTCAGGGTATGAATTTAGAAACGAAAAACCATTCTCTAATGTTTATTTTACTGGTATTGTAAGAGATAATCTTAGAAGAAAAATGTCTAAACAACTAGGAAACTCTCCTGATGCTGTTAAATTAATAAAAGAGTATGGAGCTGATTCGGTTAGAGTTGGATTAATGTTAAGTTCTGCTGCAGGAAATGATTTATTATTTGATGAATCTCTTTGTAAACAAGGTAAAAATTTTACGAATAAAATTTGGAATGCATTAAGATTAATTAGTGGATGGGAGATAGATGATAAATTGAATCAAAGTGAAGTAAATAAAATTGGAATTAATTGGTATGAAAATAAATTTAGTTTTACTCTAGAAAATATTAATGAAAACTTTGATGCCTATAGAATTTCAGATGTATTAATGTCTGCATATAAATTAATATGGGAAGACTATTGCTCATGGTTACTAGAAATACTAAAACCTGAATATGGAGGAAAAATTGACCCTAAATCAAAGTATCAAATTATCGAATTATTTATTAAAAATTTAAAAATTTTACATCCTTTCATGCCATTTTTAACTGAAGAAATTTTTTCAAAAATTTCAAATGATGAAAAATCTATTGTGATTTCATCATGGCCTAAGAAAACTGCATACGAATTAAAATCCATTAATGATTTTGAAGTAACTAAGGAAATTATTTCACAAATAAGAAACTATAGGAAGGATAAAAGTATTTCATTCAAAACAAGCATAGAACTATTCTACGTTCGAAATAATAAAAAATTACCCAATGTAGAGATAATAAAAAAAATTGCTTCAGTAAATGAAATTACAGAATCTTCAAAAGATAATTTTAACCAAGTTTATTCTTTTCTTATAAAAGGTTTTGAATTTTTTATTCCACTCGAAGAAAACTTTGATAAAGAAATAGAATTAGAAAAATTAAATAAAGACTTAAATTATAATATAGGTTTTTTAAAATCTGTTGAAAGTAAATTAAAAAATGAAAAATTTATAAAAAATGCTCCTAGTAACATAATTGAGATAGAAAAACAGAAGTTAATTGACACAAAACAAAAAATCCAATTAATTAAAAAATCAATTTCTGATTTAAGCTAAACTTGCTATTTTCGTAATACCTCCTTTTACTCTATCTCCAATTTTTATAGAAATTTTAGAATTTACAGGTAAAAATAAATCAACCCTGGATCCAAATTTTATAAAACCAGAATCATCTCCTTGAAATGCCAATGAATTAGTTTGAGCATAGTTGACTATTCTTCTAGCGATTATACCTGCAATCTGTCTATACATAATATTTCCATATTTTTTATGTTTGATGACTACAGACGTTCTTTCATTTTTGTCAGATGATTTAGGATGCCAGGCAACTAAATATTTTCCATGGTGGTGTTTTGAATAAATAATTTCTCCTGAAATAGGATACCTATTTACATGTAAATCAAAAATTGAGAGAAATATGGAAACTTGAATTCTTTTATCTTTAAAAAATTCTGGCTCATTTTCTTCTCTTATTTCAACAATTTTACCATCAGCAGGGCTTAAAACTAAATTCTCATCTGTTTTCTTTTCTATTTTGGGATTTCTAAAAAACCATAAAATCAAAATAAATTTTATCAAGATAATTGCTTGTGATATTTCTTTGATAACTTCACTTTTAATGAGGTTTTCTAGTAAGATTACCAATATAGTACTTATCAAAAAATCAGTGACAATAATTTTAAAACCCTCTTTGTGAAACATCAAAAAATAGTAATTATCAATATGATAAATGAGTTTCCGATAGTACTATCAAGTCTATCAAACAATCCACCATGTCCTGGAATTAAGTTTCCACTATCTTTAACCTCAGCAGCTCTTTTAATTTCAGATTGTTGAATATCTCCAAATAAACCAAATAAAGGTATAGTTAAACCTAATAAAATAGTCTTCCATAAAGGATAGACCTCTTTTATAAAATAGAAAGAAACTATACTAAAGATGAAAGAGCAAAATATTCCTCCTATTAAACCTTCCCAAGTTTTATTTGGAGATGCTTTAAAATTAAGTTTATTCTTTCCATAATATGAACCAAAAAAATATGACATTGTATCAGTTATCCAAATCATTAGAAAAATGAATAAAATTTTATAAGGATCGTATGTAAAAGAGTTTGCAAAAGGAATATAAATTAATGCTATCATTGAGATAAATACATAAAAGTGAGGAGCTAAAATATATTTTGTTTTATATCCTTTTTTTTTCATTTTTAAATAAAGTAAGTAAGCTTCATATGATACCAATAATGTTAAAATTGAAAAAACCAATAAAAAAGATTCTTTACTTATAATAATTGAACTAAAAATTAAAAGTATATATAGTATTCCACTAATTAATCTTGGTAAAAAATTAATCATCACTTAAAATAAGATAAATGTCTTTAGCACTATTGCCGTATGTCAAAAAATTATCCTCATTTAGTTTATTTTTAACAACAATAGTTGTGATATTAGATGGAAACTTTGTTTTGTATTTGTTTTTAAGTTTTGACATTCCTTCACTTAAATCAGATACAAATTGATCAAATCTTGCAAGTATAATTACAACTGGAGGAAGATTTTCTATCTTATTATTCTTAATTTGTTTATTACAAATTAAAATCCTTCCTGTATTTGATAATAAAAATTCACAACCTGTTACAAGTGCTTTAACATTTTCATTATCAATATTTCGAATTAGTCTTAAGTCTAGGTTTTTAGAAATATCAGGGTCTAAAGAGCAAACATTTTTATGTTCCCATTGATTTTCTTCTATAATTTTTTCGTAGATCTCCTTAACAGAGTTTCCTTCATCAAGGTATATAAATCTACCCCCAGACTCTGTAAAATTTTTTGCGAAAATTAAATCTAAAGTGTCTTCGCTTGGGAAATGAATATTTTTGTTTTCTATTTCAACATCTTTCTTTTTTTTAAAAAAATTCCAGAATCCCAAAATAATTACTTTTTAAATTCTTGTTCTTCTTCCTTTTTAAAAGGTCTTTCACCTAGAATCTTTACAAGATCTTCTTTAAAGATTACCTCTTTTTCTAGAAGTCTTTTAGCAAGTTCTGAAAGTTTATTCTTATTCTTTTTTAATATAGCAAGTGCTCTTTTGTATTGTTTTTCAATAATTAAAGAGATTTCCTGATCAATTTTTTTGGCTGTTTCTTCTGAATATGGTTTTGTAAAATTATAATCAGCTTGACCACTTGAGTCATAGTAAGTTATATTTCCAATTTTTTCATTTAAGCCGTATACAGAAACAATAGCTCGAGCTTGCTTTGTTACTTTTTCTAAGTCACTTAATGCTCCTGTTGAAATTTTATTGAACATTATTTTTTCAGCAGCTCTTCCTCCTAAAGTTGCACACATTTCATCAAGCATCTGCTCAGTTCTAACAATCATTCTTTCTTCAGGAAGATACCAAGCTGCTCCTAAAGATTGACCTCTTGGAACAATAGTAACTTTAACCAAAGGTGCAGCATGTTCTAATAACCAGCTAACAATTGCATGACCAGCTTCATGAAATGCAATTGTATTCTTTTCTTCTTTTGTGATAATTTTATTTTTCTTTTCTAATCCACCAACTATTCTATCAACAGCATCTAGAAAGTCTTGTTTACCAACACTTTTTTTATTATTTCTAGCTGCAATCAAAGCAGCTTCATTACAAACGTTAGCAATATCTGCTCCTGAAAATCCAGGAGTTTGTTTCGCCAAAAAATCAACATCTAGGGTTCTACTCTTTTTTAATGGCTTTAGATGAACTTGAAAAATTTCTTTTCTTTCATTTAGGTCAGGTAAATCAACAAATATTTGTCTATCAAATCTTCCAGCTCTCATTAAAGCTTTATCTAGAACATCAGCTCTATTTGTAGCTGCTAAGACTATTACATTTGTATCAGTTCCAAAACCATCCATTTCTGTTAATAACTGGTTTAATGTATTTTCTCTCTCATCATTTGACCCAGTAATGTTATTTCTACCTCTAGCTCTTCCAATAGCATCAATTTCATCAATAAAAATTATTGATGGTGACTTATCCTTGGCTTGTTTAAATAAATCTCTAACTCTTGAGGCACCTACACCAACAAACATTTCAACAAAATCTGACCCAGAAAGAGAGAAAAATGGAACTTTAGCTTCACCAGCTACAGCTTTTGCTAAAAGAGTTTTTCCTGTACCAGGCGACCCTACTAATAGAGCACCTTTTGGGATCTTACCACCAAGTACGGTATATTTTTTTGGATTTTTTAAAAAATCAACAATTTCTTGAACTTCTTCTTTAGCTCCTTCAAGTCCAGCTACATCTTTAAAAGATACTTTAACTTCCGTGTTTTGATCAAATAATTTAGCTTTAGACTTACCTATGTTAAATATTTGTCCACCAGCACCTCCAGCACCTCCGGACATTCTTCTCATAAGAAAAATCCATACGCCAATTATAATAATAATAGGTAAGAAACCTAGAAGAACATCTAACCATCTATTTTCCATTGTTTGGAATTCAATTGAGAATTTTAAATTCTGAGATTGTTTTATTTGTTGAAGATTTGTTTCAAATAATTCAGGTGTTCCAATTTCAAATTGGTAGTGAGGTCCAGCTATATTATCTTGTCCTAAAAAGTTTTTTGATCTAGCTCTTCTATGTACATCTTTTTCTAATGCACCTTCATTCAAGGTAACTCTCGCATATCTTTGATTTATGATTGTAACTTTTTGAACATCACCATTTCTTAGATAATCTTCAAAGGAAGAGATATCTGTTGGTTGAGTATTTTGAATACCAGAGTCTCCACCAAGTAACCCAATACTTATTATAAAAAATACGATTGAAGCATAAAACCAGTAAATATTAAGTTTAGGCTTGTTATCTTTTTTCTTTTTAATCATTAATTAAGCATTTAATTCAACATTAATAATTTTTGCATCTCCCCATAAATTTTCAATATCATAGTATTCTCTAATTTCTTTTTGAAAAATATGAACAACAATGTCAACATAATCTATTAGAACCCATTCTTGATTTTCAGTGCCTTCAATACTAAACGGTTTCTCTTTAAGCTTTTTACTTACGTTTTTTCGTACTGAATTTACAATTGCACCTACATGTGTATTTGAAGTTCCAGTACATATTACAAAATATCCACAAACTGTATTAGTTATGTTTGTAAGATCCATAATATTAATTTCAATTCCCTTTACGTCTTCGATTCCTTGGATTACTTCATTTAGTAATTCATTTTTTGATGATTTGGGTTTTGACATTAAAAATTATCTTTTTTCAAATTTATTACTTTTAATCTTATGGACTCCTATAATATAATCAAAGTTAATGCCACAAAGTCTACTAATGACAAAGTGAAGATGTTAATTAAATCAAAAAAAATTAATCATTCTGACTTAATTTATGCAAAGTATCAATATAAAGGAAGAGGACAAACAAACAACAGATGGTATTCTAGCTATAATAAAAACCTATTGTGTTCTTTGTATTATGATTTATCTAAAGAATTAGACTTTACAATACCTAGATTAAATTTTACTGTTGGATTATCAGTATTTAAAACAATAAGCTTCTTTTCTAATAAAAAGATAAGTATCAAATGGCCAAACGACATTTTGGCAGAAAATAAAAAGATTTCAGGAATATTAATAGAAAATAAAATTAAATCGGGTAAAATAATATATTCTATTATTGGAGTAGGTATAAATATAAATCAAACTCAGTTCAAAAGGGTTCCAAATGCAACTTCATTAAAAAAACTAGAAGGCAAAGAATTTAATTCTGATCATATTCTTAATAAATTAATAGAAAACTTTAAATTACTTTTTTCAGAAAGTAAAGACGAAAATTTAATCCTAAAAGAATATAATAAAAGCTTATTTGGAAAAGTTAAATGTAAATTTTCAATAAAAGACAAAGTGTATTTTGGAAAAGTAGTTAAAGTAATTAAAAATGGAAATTTGTTAGCAGAAATAGAGAATATAGGATTAAAAGAATTTAAACCAGGTGAAATAAAAATCTTAGTTTAATTAAAACCAATTTTTTGGATCATTTCTCCAGTTTTTTAATCTGGCTAGTTCTTTTTCATCTATTTTGTTATCACTTTTAAGCTGTTCAAGTAATACATTGAAGTCTGCAAGGGAGTTAACCTCAATATTTTCTTTTTCAAAAATATCATTTGCAAAATGAAAATTATAAGAGAAAATGGATAACATTCCATTAATGTTATAACCCTCATATTTTAATGCATTTATAGCATTTAAACTACTTTTTCCAGTACTTATTAAGTCTTCAATAACTACTATTCCATTTTCTTTATCTATCCTACCTTCGATTTGATTTTTAAGTCCATGACCTTTAGGTTCAGGTCTTACATATGAAAAAGGCAAACTTAATCTTTCAGCTATCATAGATCCAATAGCTATAGCACCAGTTGCTACTCCAGTAATTGAATTTTTTTTTCCATATTTATTTTTGATAATTTTTGCCATGTTATCAGCAACAAATTCTCTAATTTCAGGGTAAGAAAGAATTAGCCTATTATCACAATATATAGGAGATTTTATTCCACTAGCCCAGGTAAAGGGGGTTTTGGAATTAAATTTAATTGCATTAATTTGTGTGAGATAAGTTATTGTTTTAAGAGCAACTTTTTTATCTAATATCATTGACACAAATGTATAAAGTTTTTTTCAACCAAAAACCGCTTATTCTCACTGATAAAATTACTTTAACCTCAGATTCTGAGCCATTTTTATATGTTAAATACACTAATGCTGGTCAAATAATTAAAGCCTTAAAATCAGACAATAACAAAAAAGTATTCTTATATCACAAAAACATAGATAAATTATGGAAAATATTTTATAAAAAATTTCCTGTAGTTAAAGCAGCAGGAGGATTAGTAGAAAATATTAATGGAGAATTTTTATTAATATTTAGAAATAATAAATGGGATCTTCCTAAAGGTGGAATAGAAAAAAAAGAATTAATAATTGAGGCTGCTAAAAGAGAAGTAAAGGAAGAAACTGGTGTAGCAGATTTAATTGTTTTAAATCAACTTTCTGAAACATATCATATATTCAAAAAAGGAAAAAGATTCAGAATTAAAAAAACATTTTGGTTTAGAATGTCCACAAAATATAATGGTAAACTAATGCCTCAGCTCGAGGAAGGAATTTTGAAAACAGAATGGGTTTCAAAAGATAAAATTAAAAATCTGTTGGATGATGCATTTGAAAATATCAGATTTATTGTACTAGAGGTATTAAATAGTAATACCCTTAGGAATCAGTAGACTATAATCACCTTTATTAATTATAATTTCCCTTACCAGACTACTGCTTATAAAGGAATTCTCAGCTTTTGTAAAAAAGAAAACAGTTTCAATCCCTGAAATTTTTCTATTAGTCAATGCAACTCTTTTTTCATATTCAAAGTCTAAAGAGTTTCTTAATCCCCTTATAATGAAACTTGATTTTTTATAATTACAAAAATCAACTGTAAGACCTTCATATATTTCAGCTTTAACATTTTTTTCATTTTTGAATGTTTCTTGAACCATCCTTAATCTTTTCTCTGGAGAAAACATATTTTTTTTTTCTTGATTTTTACCAATTCCAATAATTATTTCATCAAATATTCCTAATCCAAGTTTTACAATATCTTGATGTCCAATAGTAATTGGATCAAATGATCCAGGAAAAACAGCTCTTTTCATTATTCAAATTTATGAATTAATAAGATTTGAGTTTATAAGATCAATAATTACATCTTTAATTTTCTGTCCATCAGCTTCAATCTGTTGAGGTACAATACTTTGCTCTGTAAATCCAGGAATTGTATTAGTCTCTAATATATGAGGTATCTCATTAACTATAATAAACTCAGATCTGGTAATTCCTTTTAAATCTATATTATCATATATCAAATTAATGTAATCGTGTATTAGATCTTTAGATTTTTGTGAAATATTTCCTGGAGTTATCTCTTTTGATTGGCCTAAATATTTAGCTCCAAAGTCAAAAAAATCATTATTACTAATTATCTCAGTAATAGGTAATATTTTTCTTTTGTTCCGATTTTGAATGACTCCTACAGATACTTCTTGACCATCTAGATATTTCTCTATTAAAACGGTGTCATCCTCTTGAAATGCTAATTCTATACTTTTCTCTAATTGATCATAAATATTAATTTTAGAGACACCTATACTACTTCCTCCACTATTAGGTTTTACAATGAAAGGAAGATTAAAAGAATTTTTTATTTTATGAAAATCAATAATTTGACCTTTGTTTAATAATAATTGATCTGAACATGGTATTCCTATATTTTTAACAAAGTCAATATAATTATGTTTGTTAAATGTAAGCTTTGATACTATTGAATTACTAGCAGTTTGTGGAATATTATTACGTTCTAAAATTAATGCTAAATCCCCATTCTCACCTGGGTCTCCGTGGATCATATTAAAAACTAAATCAGGTTTTATAATTTCTCCATTTTTTTCAAATGTAAAATCATCATAATTAAGATTATAGAATTCTTCTCTATACTTAACTGTGTTATAATTTTTTGAAATACATACCTCATAAATATTCCAACTAGGATTATTTTTTAAATTATCAAAAATAAATTTTCCGCTTTTTACTGAAACTTCATGTTCTGAGGAGAAGCCACCAAAAACAATAGCAATATTGATCATATACTTTTCAAATGTAAGTCATTATAATAAAAGACAATTATGTCTTATTATATTTACAGTAAAATTAATAAATGAAAATTAGGTCTTTACTTAAGAGTAATTCAATTATTACTCAAATAATATTGATTTCATGTTTTGTATTTCTTGCTTTTAGTTTAGTATACAACTCACTAATGATTTATACAAGACATAATAATTACATTGAAGTTCCAAATTTGTCTGGAATGAACCTTGATGAGGCAATTAAGTCTCTTAATAGTAATAAACTTAGATATGAAGTTCTTGACTCATCAAAGTTTTTTACCAATATCCCTAATTATTCTATAATTTCTCAGATTCCTAAAGAAAATGAACTAGTGAAGAAAAACAGAAAAATATATTTAAATGTAAATCCAAAAAATTTTCAAAAAGTTTCATTACCTAATGTAATTCAAATAACAAAAAGAAATGCTGAGTCAATACTAAACGCTATAGGTTTCCAAGTAGGTGAATATACTTATGTTGATAATATTGGAAAAGATATGGTTTTAGATGTATTATTTGAAGGTGAAAAAATTCTACCTGGTCAACAAATACCTATGAATTCTCAATTAGACCTAATTTTAGGTAATGGAAAAAGATAACTCCAAGGAAATTTATGATCAAGATCTTCATGAGCACTTTGCATTTGATATTGATGTTGGTCAAGAACCATTAAGAATTGATAAATTCTTAATGAATAGAATTGAAAATGCAACTAGAAATAAAATTCAAAAAGCAGCTAAGGAGGGTTTCATAAGAGTAAATGGGGAAATAGTTAAATCTAGTTATAAAGTAAAAAAAGGAGATAAAATAAGAATACTATTTACACACCCACCTTATGAGAATTTACTAACACCAGAAGAAATTGATTTAAATATAGAATTTGAGGATGACTCAATAATAGTAATTAATAAACCAAGTGGTATGGTTGTTCACCCTGGACATGGAAACTATTCAGGAACACTAATAAATGCTTTACTTTTTCACTTTGATAATCTTCCTAATAATTCATCAAATAGACCTGGACTTGTACACAGAATTGATAAAGACACTTCTGGTCTTTTAGTAATTGCCAAAACTGAAAAATCCATGACTATATTAGCTAAGCAATTTTTCAAAAAATCTGTCGAAAGAGAATATTATGCATTGGTATGGGGAGATTTAAAGGATGATGAAGGTGAAATAATTGCTCCAATTGGAAGAAACCCAAAAAATAGATTACAAATGATTGTATATGAAAATATAGAAGGAGGAAAAGATGCAGTCACTAATTATAAGGTTATTGAAAGATTCGGTTATGTAACACTTGTTAGCTGCAAACTTAAAACTGGTAGAACACATCAGATAAGAGTTCACATGAAATATATTGGTCATACCTTATTTAATGATGAGAGATATGGAGGAGATAAAATTTTAAAGGGTACTGTATATTCTAAATACAAACAATTTGTTGAAAATTGTTTTAATATAATCCCTAGGCAGGCACTTCACGCAAAAACCTT
>Ga0129351_1000204_pt1 | contig 21098 bp, 18 predicted proteins | sample CPBDNA_8_FD_94423 | JGI IMG/M metagenome (GOLD analysis project Ga0129351, IMG submission 94423) | Freshwater to marine salinity gradient microbial communities from Chesapeake Bay, USA - CPBay_Sum_27_0.2_DNA | ecosystem: Environmental > Aquatic > Marine > Coastal | place: USA: Chesapeake Bay... | reverse complement strand
GTCAAAGAAAAAGACCATTAAAGAGTTAAAAAAAATTCTTACTAATGCAGGTATAAAAGGAATTAGTACTTTAAAGCGAGAACAATTAGGAAAACTAATTTGGAGTGAAGGTCTAGGAAATCAAGTATTTCCCGATACTTTTTGTGAAGATGAATTTATTACAAGGATTATGACTGATGGTGCTAATGCAGGAGAAAAAGGAGAAGAAAATGTTGGAAAAAAACTTCTAGAACTTAGTGAAAACGCTAAAAAGAGCAATGACAATTCTAAACTAATTGAAATCTTTGGTAAAGAAGCAGAATCTGGTATATATGTTCTAAACATTGCAGATGATGAAAAATATGATGGTTCTAAAGCTTCCAGAAATTGTAAAGCAGATATAAGAATTATTATGTGTGAAAAGTTAAAAAATTTTGATGCTTCAATAAAAACTATTAGTTGCTCTCCACCATCAATTATTAACACTAGTAATCGTGAAAATTGGGTATTTCAAAAAGGGCCTTTAAAGAATGTTTTGAAATATATTGATGAGCTCATTAATTTATACAGAGAAATCGGAATTAGAAAAAGTGTTAAAAAGCACGGTGTAACTACCAAACCTGTACAAGATATTAAATACAGTGAAATATCATTATTATTATTGCTTCACCCTGAAAAAGAACTTATAGAAAAAGCATATATTAAAATGCTTATTTACTTTATCTTTTATGGAACAGCTGAAAAACCTGCAACCTTTCCAGCAAATGCAATGATTCACTGGGATAATAAATCTGAAAAAATTATTTTTAAGAATCTAGATACTTACGAACTTCAAGAAGAATATGTAAAAAATATTTTAAAAAGAACTGTTATTAGTATCAGACCAAAGAGAGAAGGGACTGGTGTGCAATTCTCTACAAATGATAAACAAAAACCTTGGTTAATTGAATATGAATATACTGATAGTGGAAAGAGCGGCAAGAGAACCCCCGGTGAGAAAATATGGAAGAATCAACTTGCAGTGCGTTTAGAAAAATAAAAGAACTCGTTTAAATAATAGTAAAAAATGTCTAAGAAAGATACTAAAAGTTAAAAACAATAAAAAGTTTATCAATTTATTTTTGTAATTTTTTCTTGATTTCAGCGCACCTTTTGCATGAATCGGTTTTGTCGTTAGGTGATATAGTGCGCTTGCGAGTTAATTTATTACATTCTCTACATGCTTTATAGCCCCTTGTATTCTTTTTAACCTTGTTTTTTTCTTCGTTAAAAAGTATTTTAGCTTCTTTATCGTAATTAAAATAATTTTTCTTTTTTGTTTTTGGCGTGTTACTTCTGGTTGGTGATTTGCTTCTTGGTGATTTACTTCTTGGTGATTTGCTCTTGGCCGTTTGGCTCCGTGCCGTCTGGCGGCGTTTTTTTATTGTTCTGTATTTAATAGCTTCTTCAGGTTCAATTTCCCATTCATCTTCAATGCAAACACCTGCGTCGTTTTTTAAAATGCCAGAATGGTCAAAATCAAAAATTTTCCAACATTGGTCTTTTGTTGACCAACCCACATTTCCTATATGAAGGTCTATATATACAATACAGAGCGAATGTAGTTGTGATAGTGCAGCTTCTAAATCTCTGTCTAATGTGTCTAAATAATCTATGACTCTTTCATCAATCTGCAATATTGGGGCATTTTCATCCTCTAGTGGAATTAAAAATTCTTGCAAAATATAACCCTTTTCGGTTTTAGTTGGCTCAACAACTTCGTAAATATCAACAATATTTGGCTGTGGATTATCGCGTATCTTTTTGACGATTTCTATTTCGGTTTTTTGCCGCGCAGTAGAATTATCTAATATTTTCCTGATTTTAGGTAATTCATCTAATAAATCAATCTGTATTGCTTCCATATTATACTATGGTGAGGTTTTTATAATAGAATATTATTCAATTGTATACTCTTTATATACTCTTTATATACTTCACAATCTCCTATAAATCGTCTGGTTGGTTTTGTAACATCTTTTAATTTGGTTATTGCTTGTATCAGTTTTTCTTCCCAATCGTTTGTATCATTCCAGACATCTCTTTGTAGAATTCGTATCACATGTTTCCCGTTATTTATGGCCTGTGTCATTTTATACATATCTCTCTCTTCTTGTTCTTCAGGAGGTGCCCAGTTAGAAATTTGTTTGCCTATATGTTGGTCTCCGTCTAATTCTATAATTATTTTTTCAAAAATTACAAAATCAAACCAATAAGGGTAGCCTGTTTTAAGACTTCTACACCAATCATAATCTTTTTGATATTCAACCTTATCAGGGTATTTACTTGTTAGAAAATTGAATAATTTCCTCTCTGTTTTATTCTTACAAAAGATACAACCACGCCCCTGTATATGTGAATCTGGTGTTTGCAGAAAATAAAGTTTGCACTTTTTACAGAAGATTTTAACTGGTATATCATGGCGTATATATTCAGCAGCAGAATAATCGTAATCATGAAAACATATTCCCTGTCCTTTTTTAACTCTTTTAATAAATTCATCATTAGTTAATGTTCGTGCAAGATCGCTTTTTTTTCTTCCACAAACTTGACACCCATGTCCTTGTATATGATGTATTGGTTTTTGTAGAAAATAAGCTTCGCACTTTTTACAGAAGATTAAGATTGGTGTTTTACTGTTTTCATATTCAGCAGCAGAATAATCGTAATTATGAAAACATATTCCCTGTCCTTTTTTTACTCTTTTAATGAATTCATCATTAGTTAATCTTCGCGCGATACTAGCTTTTTGTCTTCCACAATCTGGACACCCCTTGCCCTTAAGATGATTATGTGGTGTTTGTTGATAAATTTTATTACATGACTTACACAAAATATCTACATTATTTTCAATACCCGTATATATACTATGTTCATATCCGTTTGTATTTTCACCATGAACTATAATTGCTCTTTTAATGAATATTTCTGTGTTTAGTGATCTAGAACCGACAGTTACTTCTCTTCCACAATCATTACAACCACATCCTTCATTCTGATGTTTATCAACTGATTGTCGAAAATACTTTTTATGTTTGTTACAGTAAATTTTCATCTTAGCCTTTGCACTAACATATTCTTGAAATGGGTATTCGTATTTACCATTATGTTTTGTATGGCAGTCAATAACTATTTGCTCAATAGTACCTTTTGCGATGTTCGTCACGCAACATTCTACTAATTTACCATTCTTTATATATTTTTTACCAACTACCCTTTTTTTAGGGCGTGTTGGCCACTCATCATAATTTTTCAAATTTGCTATGAGTTCATCTACATTATAAAATTGCTCTTGTGGTTCATCCGCCATAGCAGCATCTGCTCTTAATTCAGACAGTGGGGTTAAAATAGTTTCTTCAAGAGAGTTAATTTCTCTCTCACCCATTTAAAGATATCTTGTGAAGATGTCTTTAAACCACTTGGACTAAAACATGTTACGGCAAACAAAACATTCGCTTGATAAACAGTGCGGTGTTGCCTGGGCTGAGAACAGTCGCAGCTGGGACTTTACTCGGCATTTGGAGCGTTGAATTAATATTCAATGCCTGGTCTCCCTCATTCTTGAATGGTGGGCAAGAAATCACAGGATAATGCGTGTTGCAAGCAGTTACACCACCCAATGCATTACTCATTCCGGCAACACAAACAAATACGACTCTACCTTTTTGGTCATTATAACTATTAATAGTATTAAGAACCTTTAATGTCTCCTTATGTGCGGATCCATAATGGATGTGGACATGAAGACCCTGCTCATTACAACATTTTTTAATCTTGTTTACATGTGGTGCATCACTTGTGCTGCCAGAAAGAATTACAACCAGAGGATAATGCTTAGCATACTCATTATACATAAAATGCGAAACTAGTTTGGAAAAATCACCATATGGTTGACGGTTCGCTGTTCCATCACCAACAACATCTGATACTACGGTTCGCTCTATCTGGTTAGTTCTAGTCTGTAGTCCAACAAGCCTGTTTGTCAATGTGTTAAAAAACAAGTTGTAAACTGAAGCTGTTTGATGTATCAATTCAGGTGTAACGACATCACTAAAATCGGTCATAGAATATGGGTCATCCACTGTTTTCTTAATATGGTCGCGCACTACATCCTTGTCATATTTTTCGGGCTCTTTTCCATCTGCAAAACGCTCATTATATGTATTTGCAAGCCAATAACGAGAACTATCACAAGTATTTACTTCGTCAATAAGAGTTACATCACCAGTTTCAAGGTCTACACCCCACTCATATTTGGTATCAACGAGAATTAATCCGCGTTCGGCCGCGACTTCCTGTGCCCACTTGAAAACACGAAGTGTATTACTAGAAACTTCATCCCATTGCTCTTGCGTCATGTATCCTTGCTTTACAATTTCATCAGCAGTAATTGGCTCATCAACTTCTCCCTTTGTAGTTGGCGTAAGGATAACCTCATCAAGAGCTTCATTCTTAGAGTATCCATCACGGAATTGAATACCATACATATTACGATTTCCAGATTTATACATCGGCCAAATACTCGTATTAGTGCTACCTGTCATATAACCACGCACAACAACTTCAATTGGCAAAAGTCGGCATTTTCTAGCAAACATTACATTATCACTGCTCCACAAATGGTGTGTTTTAATTCCGATCTCTTTCTCAATTTTCTGAAACCACCAAGCACTGGTAGCACATAATACTTCACCCTTATTTGGAATGTTAGTAATATGACGGTCAAAAGCAGAGAGACGGTCACTATGTTCAATTGCAATTACATTTTTTCCACAGTCATACATTTGGCGAACTTTTCCAGTCTGGAATTTTTGCATCTCAACATTTTCATCAACGGAGACAAAATCATTTTCTTCAACATTGTCACTCAAACTTTTAAGAGTTGAAACTAAGAGAGAACGCTCTGCCAAATGAAAACGATTCTCATAGTCTTCAAAAGTATCATCCTCTTCAATATTTACATTCATTGTTGCGATAGGTGTTCCCATATCAACATCTTCTACAACTTGATGAACCATTGCACCGCTAAGTTTTTTTATAATATCTGTTTTTGGAACACCTTCCCAACAAGCTTCATTTGGAGAAATTATACCATTATACAGATTCCATGTTCTCTTAATACAATCTGTACCAATAAGACCACCTGGAAGAGAAGGGTGGAGATTAATAAGTCGCCCACGATATGCATCAATGAATGCACTAGTTAATACGCGCATAAAACCAGCACATACAACAAGGTCAGGTCTGTAGTTTTTAACGGTTGTAAGTAATCGACAGTCATATTCATGCCTAGAGCCATTAAAATCGCGAGAACAAACCGTTTCAAAAGGAATATGTGCACGTCGAGCACGCTGTATACCATATGCATCACTTTTTGACGAAACAACGCCAACCACATCACATGAAAGATACTTAGATGCACATGCATCTATTACAGCTTGCAAATTTGTGCCATTACCGCTGATTAAAACAACAAGGCGTTTATTTGCCATATACTAAAAAATGCTACTGTGTTTTTATATTTGTTTATTTAAATTTAAAAATTAAATGGATAGTATATTTAAAATGGATACAATTGGAAAATTAGTTTTAGATGATGATGGTATTGAAACTGTTCATAAAAATTACATTGTTGCATTGAAAAAATACGAAGATAGCAAAAAATCCGCAAATAGTGGTTATTATATTCCAAGTATAAGAAGTCTTGTAATGAGACATCAGAAGTTTTGTGATTATTGTGATAATGATACCAAAAAAAATCCAGAAAATACATATGGTATACAATTATGTTTAAATGCAGGTGTTCAAATATGTGAAAAATGTGTACAAGAAAATAAGCAACATATTTCTTTTATTCATTCTACTATTTTACACAACCATCTTTCATGGTGGCAATTTAAATCTCTGAATAGTGAAAACCCTTTTATATCAGCAATCACTTATGACAAAGTATTTAAAAATCTGGTTAATGATGATGATAAAGAATATCAAATAAGTTTATGTGCACCTATTTTTATTGAGAGAAAGAATAAAACACTAATATTCCCAATGTATATAAAAAATAAGGAACAAAAATATTTTGATGTTACTCACATACAAGAAGTATCATTAGATACTTTTTGTACTTTTCATTCTTCATTAGACAAAAAAGAAATTATTAAGCATGTTAAAAAATATCTTACTGTTGAATAATTATAAAATGTCACCAATTACTCTTGCTTCACTAAATAGTGAAGTTATCATGTTAGCATCGTTCTGATTCACAATGAATATCATACCGATGCCACAATTGAAAACTCTTTGCATTTCTTTATCTGGAACATTTCCAATTTCCTGTAACTTATTAAATATGTCACTGTATTCAAAATTATAAAAATTTACTACAAGATTATCGGGAACAACGCGACGAATATTTTCTAGAAGACCACCACCTGTAATATGAGCCATTCCATGAATATTAATATCCTCTTCACAAATTTTGATATATTCTTCTAAATAACAACGATGTGGTTTAGCAAGAGTCTCTATCATTTCACTCGTGAATTTACTTTTATTTTCATTATAAATTTTACGAATTAGAGAGAAGCCATTAGTATGAGGGCCACTTGAATCAAATGCAACCATTAAATCACCTGATTTTACATTTACTTTACCATTTATTATTTCATGTTTGTCAACTATACCAACAATACTTCCAACCAAATCATGTTTACCACATTCATATATATTCGGCATCTCAGCAGTTTCTCCTCCAATTAACACACAATTAGATTCTTTACAAGCTTTGGATACACCCTTTATAAAATAGTAAAGTTCATCACTATTAAGTACACTACTAGCAAAATAATCTGTAAAAAATAAAGGCATTGCCCCTTGTACTAAAATATCATTAATAGAATGATTAACTATATCTTCGCCAAGCATTTCAAATCCATGTAGTTGATAATGCTCTACACTAAAAACACTTTTAGTACCTACGCCATCAATACTTGTTACTAAAACGGGATTTAAACATGTCTGTGTTATTTGTTTAAGATCATACATTCCACCAAATGTTCCTATTTCACTAACAACATTTGTATCAAAAGTGGAACTTACAAGACCTGATATGTTTTTTACTGCACGATTGCCTTCATCAATATTTACACCGGAATCTAGATATAAACCAACATGGTCTGAAACAGTTCTTTGAATCATACTATTTAGCAGTTCATTTGTTTCTTCGTCATAACTATCACTATTACTTTTAGGTTCACTATCAGTATCACATAAACTATTTGTATCAGTATCAATTTGTAAAGATAAGCGATTTGGCCTTATTGGTGATGACATGTCAAAACCCAAAAATAATCGTTCATTAAATGCACGATATTTTTCATAATCTTTTGCTACATTCGTTCTGTAATAAAAGGTATCTTTATTTTTATGAATAATTTTTGTCATAATAAAATCAATTTTTGCTTCTGCTTCATAAAGGTCAGTGTATCCCGTAGCATATACAGCAATATTTCTTGATTTTGTTCCATAAACATCTCCAAATATTCCTGTAATTGCACCTAATATACATGATTCATGTAACTCTTTTACATTTAATTCTGTTAAATCAATTTGAAATTTATCTAATGGATTTTCAGGATAGCCTTTTGGCACAAGATATTTGCACATTGCAAATTTACTTTTATCATATTCTACATTTAATAGATGTAATGTTTGGTTTGCAATATGATGACATATCTCTGTAAAGTTATTACACATACTTTCCATGATAAGAATCGTTTCGGGGTCCCCTAATCGTGCATTGAATTCAATAACTTTTAGGTTACAAGTTTTATCCACTATGAAACTGCCATATAATACACCCTTATAACATTCTGATTTTTCTTTGTATTTATTTAAAATATGAATCACTTTCTCATTAATTGCCTTTGCCTCTTCTATTAATGATTCATTTATATAATGAAGACCATTACAATCATAAATGCATGCCATACTTCCTGTATTTGGACCTTCATTGCACTCTTTTAATCGTTTAAAATCTTTAATGGGGAAAGTATGACTAAAATGAATTCCATCTGTAAATGTCATAAAAGAAAATTCATTATCGCTATCAATTCTCTCTTCAATTAAAAGTGATTCTCCTGATTCAAGAATCGTATATATAGAATCAATAATATCATTTAATGATAACATATGAACTCCATATACTTTGACTCCTTTACCACTATGTAAGCCATTTGCTTTTACAACAACATCATTTTTATATTTCTTAATAAATTCTATCACTTTATTAAAACTTGTATTTACTGTAACATAAATATAATCAGGATTATATTGATTTAAATTATTATTTCTTAGAAGGTTTCTTGCAAATTTTTTATTTGTCTCAATTTTTGCGACTTTTTTAGGTGGTCCAATACAAATTATTCCACTATCAAGAGATTCAAAATAGTCTACAATTCCTTCGTTAATATAGTTTTCAGAACCTATAATAATATATTTAATAGCCTTTTCTAGACAATACATATAACATTCTGAAAAATTTAATGTACCTGTAAAAATTTTATAACCATTTGATTCTCCATAAACATATGGATGTTGATAAGGAATATAAAAGAAAATTTTATTATTTTTATTTTTTTTCAGATTGCGAAATATTGAAATCTCTCTTGCCCCACAACCTATAATTAAAAAGTTTGCAGACATTTATATATATAATTAATTTGATTCTATATTCATTTCATACGCGTTTTTAATTTCTTGTTCAAAACCAAGATATTTTACATTATTATTTAAAAGATGTGTAAAAAATTCTACTAACTTAAAACTATTACGACCTCTTGAAAAACTTTTGCAAATATTATATGAGTCATGAATATTGTATTTCCGCATAATTAGTTGCATATATTCCATTAAAACTATATTATTATTTACCAAATCATTTTTGATTATCTCTACATTTAAAGAAATTCTTTGTAAACCTTTATTACAATTTCTTAGCCCTAAAATCATATATCCACATGCAGAACCTACATTCCGTAAAATTGTTGAATCTGTTAAATCACGCTGTAAGCGACTAGACATTATATTTCTACCAATTGAATGAAACAAATCACTAGCAATTTTTAAATTACCTTCCGCATTTTCAAAATGAATCGGATTAATTTTATGTGGCATTGCACTGCTTCCAACTTCACCTTCTACATTTTTCAATTTCAGATAATTTTTACTACAATATAACCACATATCCTGACAAAGATTTATAACAATGCAACACAATCTCTCATATATTTGAAATAATTTATAATAATTACTATAATTATCAATTTGTGTTGTATGAGGATTTCTTTCTAATTTAAGAGAATTATTTATAAAATTTGTTATAATACTCACCCAATCTACATTTGGATAAGCTAGTTTAAGAGCAGTAAATTCACCGTTTGCTCCTCCCATTTTTGTTTTATACCGATAATCCTCATATAAATCATCTATTACATCCGATATTTTATATGCAAAAACATTCATCTGCTTCCCAAAAGATGTTGGAGTCGCTGGTTGCCCATGTGTAAATGTTATCATATTAACATCAGAATAATCTTTAACAAATTCTAAAAGGATAATCCGTATATTGTCTAGGTCAGTTTTTAAAATATTAATATTAAACTCACGATGCATCATGACCATTGCTGGATTATTAACATCTTGTGATGTTAATCCAAAATGAACATATTCACGATAATTTTCAGGCAATTTGTTTTTTATATACATAATTAAAGCTTGAATATCGTGATTTGTTTCTTTTTCATAATTATCTATAATATCAATCTCAGTATCAATATTATCTACAAAATTTTTGTACATATTGCTGACAATTTTTATATCAAACTTATGTTCTACACTACTTTTCATTAAAATATTTATAAATAACATCAAATACCGACATTCTATATTCATTTTTGTTTTCGTAAAATTTTTATTGTTAAATACTTTTATAACATCAGAAATTCTTGAATTATAACGACCATCTAAAGGAGACAAAGTACTATTTATATCCATAATGAATAAATAGTACTTTTAATTTTATATTAATATAATTTAATTTAATTTAATTTATAATTTATTTATTACATTTATATTTTTATCCTAATTACAACTTTTACAGGTTGAACCTTCTTCAGGAGGAATAAATGTCATGAATCCAGTCGTTCTATTTTTTTCAAAACGCTGTTTTGCAAATCTTGGTTTTTCACATGATTCGCATTTATCATCTACCGCATATGGTTTCACATCATTATATTTGGTGTCATATGCATAACCTTGTACATTTAAAATTTTATCTAAATCTTTATGAATACATTTTCCACATAGAGTATTAACAATAAATAATATAATTAACAGCCATATTGCAATCATTAGAGTGAAAAAAAGATTTTTGATTATAACTTCTAACTTCATATATAAAATATATATATTTTAATTATACTTTTCAGCATTATAATTTAATTTATATTCTAAATATATATAAATGGATGGATTAGGTTCAGGAGTAGATGCCTTTAATGCAAGAATTGCCGATTTACAAGAATATCTAAGAGGCGAATTCAAAGATTCAAAAGGTAAAATGGATGGTCAGTTTACTGATTTCATTGATATGATAAGACAACTAAAAGATACCGGAGACTTAGAAGAGGATATGGAAAAGGAAGAAAATCAAAAGTTTTTAACAAAATTTACTATTTGGTTGAAAGAATCTGGTATGATGTTATGGAAAGTTTTACTTATTTTATATGTTCCGATTTGTTGGTTTCTAATTACTAGAAAAGGATACAATGTTGGTGGTACAGACCTTAATAGTTTTCCTTATAGAGACCCAAATGTAAATAAAAAATCATTTAATCAGGTTGCGCAATTATATAAACAAGCTGGTGGTGGCGGTTCATTTAAAATATTAGGTCCATATCAAGAAGTTAGTATTCCATATCAAGGAATTCTAGATGTTGAAGCAAAGGGATTTAATCAAAATGTTCGTCTATGGGCTATTGATAGTTTCGCTGGAAGTATTGCTACTTTACGATTTATACTATCATTTATACTTGCCGCTAATAGAGATTTAACTGGTTATGATAGTAATTCTTCTTATAATTTTTTGAAATTTATTTTAGCAATACCCATTGGATATATGTTAACAATTGTAATTACATTAATGGGAATATTTTTAGCACTTGTAATGAATATTCTAACATTAACTATAAAGATTAAAGATTATTGGTGGCCATTTGCTGGAACAAGATTATTTTCTGGTGCTACATGGATATTTATTCTCATGATATTTGGACTATTTGCACCATATTCTAGTTTCATATTCTTACTAGTAACTGGAATATCATCTATATATACATTGGTACAACAATTTGGATTATGGATATTTGTTTTTGGCGCACCATTTACATTTGTCTATAGAGAAATGAAGAAGGGTAATTATGCAGATGTAATGAGATTTGTGAAATCTATTATGAATGGCGTATTCTGGGTATACATGTATTTTGTACTATTCTATCCTACAAAGATTATATGGGGCGCACCTGCAATGACGGGAGGCTTAATATATTTATTATATGTATTATTCACACAGGGTCCAAATGTATTCAAGTAAATTAAATTATAAACTTTAATATAAATATCAATATAAATATATCCGATAAGGTATATTTATATGGGCAAAGGCAATAAAAAGAAAAACAATGGTAAAAAAACTTTACCTTTCGTTAGTGTTTGTACACCAACTTTCAATCGCAGACCATTTATTAAATCAATGATAGCATGTTTTGACCATCAGCTTTATCCTAGAGATAAAATGGAATGGATTATTATTGATGATGGTACTGACCCTATTGAAGATTTGGTCGCAAATCATCCAAATGTAAAATATTTTAAATATACTGAAAAGATGCCTTTGGGTCGCAAGCGTAATATTATGCACGAAAAAAGTAAGGGAGAAATTATTGTATATATGGATGATGATGACTATTATCCTCCTGAAAGAGTTTCCCATGCGGTTGAAATGCTACAAAGTCATCCTAAGGCCCTTTGTGCTGGCGCAAGTGAAATTTATATTTATTTTCATGAAATGGAAAAAGTTTACCAGTTTGGACCATATTCTCAAACGCACGGCACAGCAGGAACATTTGCATTTAAACGCGAATTGTTAAATGACCATGAATATAATAATGAAGCTTCATTGGCTGAAGAAAAAGCATTCTTAAAAAATTATTCTGTACCTTTTGTTCAATTAGAACCTAAAAAAGTAATTCTTGTATTCTCTCATGAACATAATACATTTGATAAAAGAAAACTCCTAGGTGGAAAAAATGAGTTTATTAAAGAAAGTGAAAAAACCGTTGATGATTTTGTTAAACAACAAGATTTGAAAAATTTTTACATGCATCAAATTCATGAAGATTTGAAAGATTATGATGCTGGTAAACCTGAAATGAAACCAGATGTTATTAAACAAACAAGAGAGATTGAAGAGCAAAGAGCTAAAGATGCTGAAAATAATGGAAAAATTGTTATGCAGGACAGTTCTGGAAATAGCAAACAGCTAACTACACCTGAAATTGTTGATATTATTAAAGGTCTTCAAAAAGAGAATGAAGAACTTAAATCTAAGGTAGGTGGTCAAATAATGATGGAAACTCGTGAAGGAACTAAAACATTAACAAATGAAGAGATTGCACAACTAATTCGTGGTCTTCAACACGAAAATATTGCTATGAAAGAACAGATTAAAAATCAATCTGTTGAAGGAGTTAAACATGATGTTGAAAATATGAGTACTAATAGACAATTTATTTTTACAGATGAAAATGATTCAATGGAAATTCTAGATAGTGACGAAATTAATGATTATGTCAATAATAAAATTGATTTGATTAAAGAATTGAAAAATAAGGTTCCAGTTCAGCAAAAAGTATCAACAGAAGATTTGGAAAGTAAACTTGATGAAAAACTTGATAAGTTGAAAGAAGACTTTAATTCTAAATTTGAAGATTTCAAAACTGACTTTTTTGAAATGGAAAATACAAAAAATTATAATATTATTGAGAATGGTGTTTCTAAAAATTTAGATTTACCTGCTGCTGTTAAAATTATAAATGCTCAATCAGATTTGTTAAATAATTTGAAAATTGAATACGAAAAGAATAAGATTCGTTTTAAAGACCAAAGTGGAGAAGTTATACAGCTTACTCAAGAAATGTTTGAAATGATTATTGGCGAGTATAATAAAAACACTCCTGCTACTAAAGACTTGAGTCCTGTTAAAGAGGATGTTGCTAATGACGAGGATGTTGCTAATGACGAGGATGTTGATGATGACGAGGATGTTGATGATGACGAGGATGTTGATGATGATGCAACAGAAGATATTGAAGTTGACTCACATGGAAATAATAGTAATAATATTTCATTTAAAATGAAAAAAATTAGTAATTAATCATGTATATACTTATAGAACCTAATACTATACCTATTATTTTCATAGTTGTTATTTTCTCATTTAAAAACAATATTCCTATTCCACTACTAAATAATATTACAAATAACTGATTTAGTGGAACTAAGTAAGAAATTTCATTTTTATTAATTAAATTTAAAAATAATAAATAGTTCAGAAATGCAAAAACTTGTATTATGAAAAATTTTATCCCCATTTTTTTTATACCTTGATAATCCTTTTCACTCATAATTGTTTTAGGTTGAACCATGTACCAGATTCCTAAAAATAAAAATGTACATAAATTACCATAAAACATGTGACCAATTGGCGATAAATACTTAAATATATAATTTTTACGAACAACAATTCTTGCTGAGTATATTAATGAATCTAAAGCAATTAATCCTATCATTTATATATTAACAATATTATAATGTACTTAAAGATACATCATAATATTCAAATATCATGACACTTAGTATGCATGTAAACGGTATGGATAGTCCATCTAAAACTCGCAACGGAACTGTTTATTCCAATTCAGGAATAACAAATCACGATATTCAAGCAGCGAAAACTCTTATCAAACTTCGTAAAGGGGATTTGTATAGAAAATATTATGTTGAACCACTTCAACTTAATACTGAAGTACAACATCATTACAACACTCGTTATTCATCCAGAATGAATACACCTAGATATTAAAGTAATTATTAAATAAAAATATCATCTATTTGTTTTCCATATTTAATAATATTCAAATATTTGAATATTCTTAATATATCCAATTTAGATATATTGTACGGTTCTAAATGTTCTATAATTTCTTGAAAACTTTTTTCACTCTTTAAATTCATAAAAAAGACAACTAAATCATTTTTTTCCATCTGCAAATTTTCACACATATTGTTTATAAATATCATATTATTATATTCAGTTGAATATTTTGTCAGTACTTTTGTAAATCTTACATCACCAATTTGATTCTTTTTTGTTTCATCATCAAATAAAATTTTATTGTTATAAAGTGTTTTTATAATTGAACTCATCTCATTAAATTCCCATATTTGTTTTTGAAAGGTAATTCGGTCTATGTAATCTGCAAAACAAATATTGTCTAATATTTTCAAATATTTTTCTATTGATTTATTATTTGAATTACTAAAAACATCTATAATATTTTCATGCCATAATAATCCTACAATTGTTCTATCCGTTTCATTAATATTATTGTGCGATTCAAATGTCTGCTTGTTGTTTAACATTTCTTTGACATTTAATTTTATATCGTCTATTAAATAATTTTTTGAAAATAAACTATTCAATGTTTCTATATTTATATTTTTATCTTTTGTCGCATTATTTATCAATGCAACCTTGCGTAAATCGTTATCTATAAATTCTAATACTTTATCTATGTTGTAAATTTTAGAATCAATACTTTTTTTTAACAATTGTTTTATTTGTTGTTGTGTTGGTGTATTTAAACTTATAGATTTACATTGACTAACAAGTTCTTTTATTTTTTTGTCAATCTGATTATTTCCAATACAAATTATTGGATTCATTGATAATTCCTCTTGCTTTTGCTTTTTTGTTTTTTTAGGCCTGATTATTTTGATAAGAGAATTTATTCCACCTTTATCGCCATTATTCATTCCATCTATATCGTCCATAACAATTACTATTTTTTTCCTTTCACGGGTAAACATTGTATACACATTTATATTTGACATATTTTGATTTGTTATCAACTCCATGATATTTTTATTTCTCATATCACTTGAATCATAATAAATTATATCATAACCATTATCTTTTAATAAATTGCATACAAATTGTGTTTTACCTATTCCTGGTTCACCTGATAAATATATTCCTCTTTTTTCATTGAGTAAATTTTTATTTTTTTCAAAATTTTCAAGAAATCCTATTATCTCATCCTTATATATTTTCCTATTTAAAATTGTATCATAATCTATATTTTGCATTATAATAAAATATAGATTTTATTTTAAATACTTATTTTTAATATAAGGTTTAACATTCTTCACTTACTTATTTAGTTTAACCGCATATTTTAGGATTATTAGTTATACCATCCCATGTTTGACGATTTGTTATTAACTCATTTTTTAGTCCACATGCTTCCTCTGGAGTTAATGATGTTTTTGGTGTAACTGTATATTCTGGATTACCTACACCTGCAAAATTTGTACATTTCCCCTCATTATTTATTACAAAAAAATCAGGACACTGTCCCACTATTGGAGGAAACTGTCTATTATCACTACTGTAATATAACATCATAAATACTACTATTAAAGCAATTATCATTATAACTAATGCAATATATATGACAATTTCTTGAAAATTCATTATATAATTATTAACACATTTTATTTAAAAATAAAAATTTTTTATATATATCTATATTAAATGTTTGCACCAGTAAATTTTAAAAATGGTCGTGTTAATATTATTGATCAACCAAATCCAAATGCATTGTTTAATTTATATGATAAAACTAAAACATCTAAAAGCTCTTTTAGAGATGCATTAAAAGGGTCTAAAGAGGAAAATGAACTTTCAAATGCATTTTTTTCTAAACAAAATATTCAAATTGTTCAAAATGGATTAAGAGCAGGAGTTTATAAAATGTCCAATAACCAATACATCATTGGCGAACAGAGTTACGATAATATTAAAATTATTATGCAAGACGCATATTTTGAACATGCAAAAAATGACCTTACAAGTATTGCTAAACAAATAGAAACGATTAATCAAGAAATATTCAATAAATATGTACCAAAATTACACGGAGAAGTAATTGGTTATCTAAAATATAAAGAAGATACGAGTACTATTAAAGCTCCAATTAATTATGCTAAACCTAGTGGCGACCGTAACTTTAAGAATCTTGAGTTCAAAAATAGATGGTAATTTAAGATTAAATAATATTAAATCTTATTAACATTATTTAATGCAATTCTTTATTATTACAATTTTTATAATTAAACCCAATTTGTAAAACCTTCATCATTAACTGCATTTGATACATCTTCAGGTTTTCCTAATATATTACCCATTATTTCTGTACTATTAAATCCAGTTGCTTCATCTATTGCACCAAAAGCTGAAGTTTCTCCAGACATTATTTTTGAAAACTCATCACTATCTTTTGCATCAACTCTTTTCATACATTGTGTAAATGTACTTAAATTATTTTTCAATTCCTTTTCATCATCATCATCATCTTCATGGTCTTCACATTTTCTAGCTCCCTCTTCAGAATAACTATTATTATTCGCTAACTTATCCATTTGACAGTATCCAAATCGTTTTTTTACTGGCTCAGGATTAATATCTTCTTTTTCTAACTCAGACTCACACATTTTTGTAATTGCTTCTTCCTTGTCTGCACATCCATCTGGATTAAATGCACAAACTAAAAATCCGAATGGACCATTTTCACTTAAAAATAATGATGTAAGTGATTCTAATATTAATGGTACTGCTTCTTTCACTATAAATTTAATCAATGCAGATATTAAATCTGGTAAAGCAATTATTATATATAATATAAATGCTAAAACACCACCAACAAGATATACTACACCAAAACCCTTCAATATATTTTTAATTCTTGAAAAAAAACGGTCCCAACTACTTGACCACGCCTCCATCGCTTCTGCTGTATCAACTTTTGGCATTGAACCTGGAAATATTGCAGGAATAAATATTTGCTTAAAAAAAAGTACAAATATTTCCCATATACCACCTTTTGTCAGTATTAATAAAGATGTTCCTACTACTAAACCAATTGATACACCTAATAATACTATTGCTTTTGTAATATTTGTTAATGTAGCACCTTCTATTAATACATTTAACCAATGTTCATATACAGGCCCTACAAATGGTACATTTTTTAATATATTTGAAATCATTCCAACTATTCCAAGTAAAAATTGAAACATAATTAATATAACATGATATTTTTTTATTTACAATATCTGTTCAATTTCGTCTATCAAATTAGCTAAATTAGGTGGTCTCAGTTTTGTATAATCTATTGTCAATCTTGGATTTCCATAATTCTGCGGTGTTTTTGCATTTACACGAATAGGACACGGCCAATGACTTGTTGTTCTTCTCTCTTCAAAATATTTTCTTCTTTTGTTTTGATTTGTTTTTGAGTTTTTTTTGTGATTTTTAGGTAAGAAACAAACATATTGTACAATCCTCTCTTCACTTCCTGGTTTTCCGAACTGATTCTGATGAAATACACGACTATCCCATATCGCCATCCCTCCTGCCGGAATTTCCAAAACTCGTTTTCTATCTGCTATTTCAGCCAAATATGTCTCATCTATCAAAATCCAGTTTTTAGATGAATTATCCCCTCTTTTTTTAAAATATGACTCATGTAAAATATGACTGCCTTCATATACAATAAGAGTCCGTTCTTTATTATGTGTCAGTGCAACAAACGCTTGGTAACAGTCTAAATTTGGATTATTAGCCGCTTGATCTGTATGCGTCCAACATTTATCTTTCTTTTTACAGTCTTTAGAAATATAACATGAACCATCAAAACTGCTTATCAGTTCATCTGTTTTCCACAATTTCTTGAATACATCTTGCACACCAGGTCGTGTCCTTATATACCAGGCATGCTCCTGATGCCCCACTTCGTGATATTTATAAATACCATGTGGGTCTATCGTGTTGTGTAAATAGTCATGATCTGGAATTGTTGTTTGCCATTCCCGAAACATATGTTCGGCCTCATAAAGCTCTTCGCGAGATATGACATTTGGGATTATCGCATACCCATTCTCACGCAATTCCTGCAAATATTTGGGTTCCTGTTGTAGTTCGGATTTAAACATCTCGTTCGTATGAGTGAATTAAATTATTCCCTTTTCACTTCAATTTCACAAAATTCTGAATTAAATTTGAATTTCTATTTTTATTTTTATCAATATTTATCATGAGTGACAATTTAGGAATTAGTATTATTGGTTATACTGGAGCAGTTATTACAAATATTAGTGTATATCCACAAGCTTATGAAGTATATATAATTATTAATACAAATGAATTTGATAAACTTAATGGATTATCTCTAACAATGTATTCATTACAAACAACAGGTTGTTTTATATGGCTAACTTATAGTGTGCTACTCAGATTATACCCTATTATTTTTGGTTCCATTTTTTGTATTATTCCGTCTATATATATTATTTATGGGATTTTAATGTATCGTCAAACCATAATGCCAGAAGGAATAAGTAGAGATCAATTTACACAAGATACTCAAATACGACAAATTAAAGATGATACCGAAGTTGTTGTTGCTTCTAGTTCATCATATAATACTACAGAAGTAACTATTTGATTTTTTATATCTTATCATATAGTAAATGAATGGATATTTGAAAATTGCGATTTTATCAACTATTTTATTATTCATCTCTTTTCAAACAGAAAAAATTTATTGCAAATTAGAGAGAAAGAAAAATCGTAATGAAAATATTAAATTGTATTTTTGGCGCTGGATACATTGGTATATTATGATTTATCTAGACTACTATTTTCTTTTCTTTAATATTGCTAATCTTGATGAAAATATGCTTGTCTACTTTACAGTTATGACTCTTGTTATATTACATTGGAAGTGTGGATTTTGCTTATTAAATCTTCTGGAATTAAAACATTACAATATTAATATTTATGATTTTAATACTAACTATAATCCACATATGAGTGCATTATGTAATGATAGAATTGCTAATTTAATACTCTTTACTAGTTTTATTTTCGGTTCTATTAATTTATTAAGTATAATGACCATAACTAAGGGCATAAATAAGTATTTCAAACAATACTTTTTAACTTTTATGTTGGTATTTGCTGCTTACTATACAGTTGTTGATAATATTGATGGCCAAAGAATGTACGAACCAAACCGTTATGTTGACTTTTTTATGAAACATCCATTATTTTAGTTTTCCGAATTAAAGTTAAAATATTGTTAAAGTTAAAATACTATTAATACATAATAAATGCTTTATGTATTAATTGATAAATTGCCTGCTGATATTCTCTCTTATATTAGAAAAAATTATCTCCCATCTAAAAAATGTAAAACTTGTTATTGTGAAATAAAATGGAATTCAAAAACATCTCGCAGTATTAATAATTGGACTTATTGTAGTGATGCTTGCTACAACTTTATTTAATTATTTTACACTATTTTTATTTATAAATATTTTTAAAAAATTGAAAAAAAATAATATCTTATTTTTAAATAATATATGGATAGTCAAACAGTTAGTGATAAATTAAAGTTTATTGATTTATGTTGTGGTATTGGTGGTTTTCATTATGCATTAAAAAATATGGGTTATGAATGTGTTATGGCAAGTGATATAGACGAAAAATGTAGAACAAATTATGAAATTAATCATAAAATTAAACCATTAGGAGATTTAACTAAAATTGATATTAATACAATACCAAATTTTGATATATTATGTGCAGGATTTCCTTGTCAGCCTTTTTCAAAAGCAGGAGACCAAAAAGGTTTCTCTGACAATAGAGGAAATATATTCTTTGATATTTGTAATATAATTGAATATCATAACCCTAAATATTTGATTCTTGAAAATGTCAGAAATCTTTCTTCTCATGATAATGGAAATACTTGGAATGTTATTCAGAATAAAATTAATCAAATGAACTACCATACTTATGAAGAACCTATCATTCTAAACACATTATATTTTGGAGTTCCACAATCTCGCGAAAGGGTTGTTATTCTATGTAAAAGAAAGGATTTAGGTATGTTACCAGAACTTCCACCTATTTCGAAAAATTGTATTCTACCTACTTCTCTTGAAAGTATAATAGATGATAATGTTGATAAAAAATATAACTTAAACAAAAAATTCAAGAAAACTGAACAAATATGGGATAACTTTCTTACTTTATGCAAGAATAACCATATATCTATACCAAAATTTCCAATATGGACAGATTGGTGGGATAGTGATGGTGAAAATACAACTGTAACAAAATATGACAATAAATTAACAGAAGAAGAAAATAATAAGCAAATAAAACAACGACAAAATGATTTTTATGAAAAATATAAAAAATGGATTGATAATAATAGAGAATTTTATACGCAACATAATGATATATTAGAACCATGGCTTACAAAATCTAGAAAAGAACCATTATGGAAAGGTGCTGTAAGAAAAATGGAGTGGCAAACCGGCCAAGATAATTTGAATATGAACCAGATTCTTTGGAGTCCTCGTGGTTCGGGTGTACGAATAAAAAATATAAATTATTCACCAACATTAGTTGCTATGGCATCTATGATACCGATTTATGGTCCTAAGTCAAGATATTTGACACCAAGAGAATGTGCTAGATTACAATCATTTCCTGAAAACTACATTATACATGAAGATGATAAAGTATCTTATAGTCAGTTTGGTAATGCAGTTAATGTTAAAATGATTGAAAGAACAGCACAATTCTTAATAAATAATGAACCTTTATT
>Ga0129351_1000203_pt1 | contig 21160 bp, 19 predicted proteins | sample CPBDNA_8_FD_94423 | JGI IMG/M metagenome (GOLD analysis project Ga0129351, IMG submission 94423) | Freshwater to marine salinity gradient microbial communities from Chesapeake Bay, USA - CPBay_Sum_27_0.2_DNA | ecosystem: Environmental > Aquatic > Marine > Coastal | place: USA: Chesapeake Bay... | reverse complement strand
TCACAATCATCAAATAATTCTTCATCATCATTTATCGGTATAAAACTATCATTTAACATTATAGTTTTATTCAACATTAAAATCATCCCTGAATAACTCAATTAAAGTGTAAGTATATACAGGAGCAATGAATACTAGACAAATAAATAATCCAGTTACACCTTCCATATATGTAGATATATATTTATTATTTATTTGTTTTTAATTCTAAATACATAATTCCGAATCAGTTCTACAATGAGATATCGGTTATAATAAAAATAAATTGAAATACTTTTTACTAGTTTATATAAACTACTAAAATGAATTCTACAATGCAACGCCCCACTATTGCTGCTGTTAAAGCATGTGCAATCAAAAATATTGATATCCCTCACTTCTGTCCAGTCACCAAAAACAAGGGTGCTGCTGGTCTTTTATTTGAGAAACTTGCTGAAATTCCAACATCATCTGCATGTCTTGATTGTTTGGATGGAGAGGTGAAACTCTATCCACTGAAAACATTGAAGCGTGGTGATACAGTTCCAAAAGAAACTGTTGCAATCACAATGATGAAGCCGGAAGACCTTGACACAATCTCTTGGCATGAAAGTCGCTGTCGGAAAAAAATTGCCAATGTTCTTTTCGTTGGTTATCTGCGTGATGGTGATAACATGATTATCAAGAATGTGTTTCAAATGAATGAAGAGACACAACCAGAACTTTACAAAACATTTCAAAATGACTATGAAACCATTCAAGATGAGTGGAAAAACAAGGGTGAAATTACATCCAAAACTGGTGTTCTTATGCAGAGTCGCACGAAAGGACAAGGCGGAAAAGCGCCAAAAACTCGTGCATTTTACTTCAGACCTGCACTAATGAAACAGTTTAAATAAAAAATATTTGATTCAACAATTACATTTTGAAATTTTTTTTATTGTTAGTTGTAAATTATTACTTCTGTAGCTGTCGCAGCTGGATTTTTAGAATTAATTGCTCGTCTTGCTTGGATATCTTCACAATTATAACCAGTGAAACTTTCTAGTACCATATCAACTTTTGAATTACTGAGAATAAATTTAACACCATCCATTTTTTTAATTTCACTAAAGAGTGTTTCGTGCATCTGTTGTGTGAATCCATCAGCAACATAACCGACAAATGAGGTACTATTTTCAGGAACATATGGAGGGTCTAGATATACAAAATCGCCTTTTTTTATAGTTTTTATTGAATCTCTAAAATCACTATGGATAAATTCAACATTCTGAATTAAATTACTGATTTCATTTAGATGACTTTCAGTAATAATTGTGGGTGTTTTTTTATAATGTCCATATGGAACATTAAATCCGTTTGAGCTTTCGCGATACATTCCTCTAAAACATGTTTTGTTAAGGAACAAGAATAATGCACTATGTTCTATTGAGTTTACATCCATGGTATTATATCGTTTCCGCAACCAATAATAATAACTTTCTTTGGAACTAAGAGATTCCTCTTCGGTTTCTGGATTTCTATTAATTGTTACGCCAGTTAAATTGGCATATACATTTAAATGATGCATCACATATTGAAAGAATTCATCTTTATTATTTTTGACATGATTATAAAAATTGATAAGATGCTTATTAAAATCATATGCGTATATTTTTTTGTTAATTTTAATTTTTTTACACTTTTGTAAAGACAGAATAGAGAGAAGAACACTACCCCCACCTAAAAACAATTCATAATAGTTTTCCATAGTGACTGGAACTTTTTTTGTAATTTTGTCAATTATTTGACTTTTACCACCTACCCATTTTAAAAGAGGTTTACATATTTCTACTTCTATTTCAGTCATGATTTATATTATTAAACTATTTTAATTTTATATCAATTTAATTAAAATTGAAATCAAAAAACTTTTATATATTAATAGTAATAATAAAATCACAATGCCAATTAATCTAGGACTTTGTTGTCTTAATACTGAATTACGAAAAAAGAAAATATTTACAAGCCGTACAGTACGGTTTGCTACTTTTGAAAAAATTGGGTTTGAAGAAGTTAAAAAACTTTCTTTGCAAAATTTGGATGACTTAGAAAAAATGCTGCGTTGGAATAAAGAGAATGGAATTCATGTTTTTAGAATGAGTAGTGAGATGTTTCCACATATTTCAAATCTTAATATATTTAAACTTGATTATGATGCAGCAATGGAATATTATAAACTAGAATGGTGTAAAGACCGTCTAAAAGAATTAGGCGATTTAGCGAGACAATTAGATATTCGTCTAACATTTCATCCTGGTCAATATAATCAACTTGGCAGTCCAAAAAAAGATGTTGTAAATAAAACATTAGTAGACCTTGAATGGCACTGTAAAGTTCTTGATTTAATGGAATGCGACGAGCAAAGTATAGTTGTATTACATGGAGGTGGAATGTTTGAAAGTAAAAAAAACACACTTGCTAGAATTGAGGAAACATATAATAATCTTCCAGAGAGAATTAAACGCAGAATAGTTCTTGAAAATTGTGAAAAATGCTATTCTGTGGAAGACCTTCTTCCATTATGTAAAAAAAATATGATTCCACTTGTGTACGATACACATCATTATACTTGTTACAGTAAATTACATCCTAATGAGAAACAAAAACCTATGGAAGAATTACTTCCAGAAGTATTGATGACATGGAGCATTCGTGGTATTAAACCAAAATTTCACATTAGTGAGCAAGGCAGTGGACGAATTGGGCATCATAGTGACTATATTGAAGTTATACCAGAACATTTAATCAAACTTTCAAAAAGTGGAGGAGAGTTTGATTTGATGGTAGAAGCAAAAATGAAAGAGCAAGCTATCATAAAGTTGAAGGGTATTTATCCTGAATCATGTTGTTAAATTACAAGTCTGGGTGAATGTTGCGAAGACGAGATGACACACTTCTTTGTATTAATCCCGCTGCATTCTCTCTATTATTTTGATTACCATCTATATTTATTTCTATTTGTGGGTTAATTGTTCCATCAGTATTTTCTGTAAAATTAATATCAACATTAACGCTGGATGATAATTGTTGTCTTCTTATATTTTCTGTTGATTGAAATAGAATCTCTCTACACATTGGACATGTGGCATTTTGATTCTCTCTTAATAAACGAGCAATGCAAAAAAAACAAAAAACATGCATACATGAGGTAATTACATAGTTTCTGTCTTTTTCTAATTCACAATAACATACAGGGCAAATTTCAGTCATATATGTTATTTTATATTTAAATTTTTTATTTACGATGTTTTGTGATGTCAAAACCATTTTTCTTAACATCATCAACTTGTTTCTTGAGATTTGCACCATAAGAATGAATGTAATTTGCAATTTCATTTGTTGAGCCGGTTCTTGCAAGTTCTTGGCGATAAATCTCTCTATCCCAGTCTTTAAACATATTGCGAATATGTGCACTTTCGTTATTTTTTGTATCCAAATAGTGTGCATCAAATGCATTTTTCATATTTTCATTCATCCTTTTATGATACAAATTCTCCATAAGTTCGTATTTGGTCGGTGCAAGATTAAAACGAGCGCGCTCCATCTTTTTTATGCATTAAAATACTTTGTAATTTTGATTTCAATTTATTTTAATTCCGACTCTTCTTTGTTTTCTTTTTCCTCTTAGATTTTTTCTTTTTCTTTTTAGATTTTTTCTTTTTACCACCACTAAACTTTCTTCTTTTATTTGTTTGACTCATCCTTACTGGACTAAAAGTTCTTACATCATCATCATTCACATCTGGTGGACTAAAATTTCTTGTATTAGTAAGCATTTCTGTGCCTCTTCTATATATGGTATTATTAACAGAAATTCTATCAACATATGGTCTTAAACTTTCAAATTCTAGAGGAGGTAACTCTTCTGCCACACTCTGGAAATATCTTCGTGAATTGTTGAATGGCGTATTTTTTAAATACTGTTTGTGTATATTCTCTCCTAAACAAGTATGCAAAAAAATATAAACATGTTTATCTGTACGATTATGTTTTCTACGAATTTCAGGTAGTGTTGTATTTATTACATCTTCTAAAGTTTCACCATATGGCTTAACATCTACATGTTCAATTATTTTCTGAGCATCACCGTTAAAATAATATATTCCACCGGTTCCACCTGATTTTCTATTTCCAGGTGTTTGAATTGTTCCATATTTTTCTGTGATTTCTTTTTCATGGTTTGTTAATCGTGCAAAAACCATATTTGGAAATGTTGGACCATATTTAAAATTGGCTGCATGCTCTATTTTTGTTGGATGATTAAATCCATCTTTCATTATAACATCTTTTACTGCACAATTATTCCTAGTAATTGAAGTGTCAAATATTTTTTCCAATGTTGAATACCCAAATGCAGAATCTGCTGTCCTAGAAGCATATTTACCATGAACCACACCATCTACACCATAAGAAAAAAAAGTTCCACTATTTGGATATAAATCTTGTGGTAATTCTACATTTTTTATATCCGACGAGTCAATATAATAATGCACATTTGGTCTTCTAAGATACTCGTTATTAATCACTGCTCCGTGTAGATCTATAAAAACAACATCTACCACATCATTCATTATAAATTATGTTTAGAATATATTTTATAATGTCTATTAAATTAGGTTATGGAAATTCAAAAAAATCTGAATCCAACCACTCTCATTTATTTCATGAGTTATCATTCTCTCTATATGTGGCATCAAGAATAATCCTTTTCCTGCAATTTCTTTACCAACATTTTTATTAGGAGTCCAAATAGTTGCATCCTTTTCAGTTACACGCCCCTTTTTATTTACAGTAATACATTTATGCGAACCCTTAATATTATAAAATTCACCACTTTCACCATCTACCCATACCATATCAGATTCTAACCTGCCACTTGTATTTACTTCCATTTCTAATTCCATCTGACAACCATTACAAATTCCTAACTGCAATCCTTTTAATTCTAATCCAGTTTTAAGTCCGACCCCACCACCTAATACATCACTATAAGTAAACCCACCACATATTGCAGTAACTTCAAAACCAACTTTCTTATACATATCATTATATTCTTCTTTTGTGACATCCCATGGTCTAAATCCTGCAGTAAAAAAAGCTGCAGCCATTTCTCTATCACCAGTGGTTCCTTCATCTCTAAGAATTGCAACATTTGGTCGTTTAAATGGTTTTACATAATTTTTCATATTGTAAACAAAAACATCATGGCGATGTTGAAAACTTCTTATTTTCTCTCTGTATTGATTTGCATAGAGAGAACCAAATTGGCGTTCCATTAATTGAATACTAGTAGACTCCCATGCATCACGAAGTTCTGTCATTTGTTCATCTAGTACAATTTCTTTATTATAGCTAATACGAATATTATTCTTATTAGTAACAGTACCAATATAATAAATTGGTAATATATTTGCGAACTGGTCAAATATATATTTTTCATATTCTGGTTGTATTTCAATAACAAGTCCAAGTTCCTCAGAAAACATAAATTCATATAAAGATACATGACTTCTTACATTTATATTGCAACCTAAATTACCTGCAAAACACATTTCACATATTGTTGTAATTAGTCCTCCGTCACTAACATCGTGTCCAGAAATAATAAACCCTTCTTTAATTAATCGTTGTACTTCTTTAAACGCAAGAACAAAACCAGTCCTATCTTGAAAACGGGGTATTTGAAAATGATTACCTAATAAATTTCGTGTTTGTGCATAAGCTGAACCACCAATTCTAAAATTATCATTACTTAAATTAAGATATAATAATTTGTTTCCTGGTTGTTTTAAATCAACAGTTACGCGTTCATGGTGGTCGGGCATTTCAGCATAACCAGTAATAACAAAACTTCTTGGTGATTTTATTATTCTGTCATTTGTTTTTGTTATCATAGAGAGACTATCTTTTCCACCGTCTATTGCAATTCCAAGTTCAATTAAAATTTTACTAACTTCTTTAACAGATTCGTATAACAAATAATGTTCATAAGGATCAATGTTAGGCCACATCCAATTTCCAGAGCATTTAATGTATTCAATACCATCAACAACACCCCATATCATATTTGTTAACATTTCACCTATAGATAAACCAACCATTGCAATAGGGTTAATTATACCTTTAATTGGTTGTTCTCCAATCCCACTAATTGTTGCAAGTTCGCTAAAAAATGAATGTTTCACGACACTATAATTACTTAATGGTAAATCAAGTGGTCCTAAACATTGTTGTTGAACTACAAGTCCTCCAACAGTTCTATCAACTTTATGTGTTAAAAAACTTTTTGAACCGACAGAAACGAGTGAGAATATTTTTTTAATATCATTCAAGAAACTCGCCTTTTGTTCTTGTTGTTTTGGTATTATTAATTCAGGAAATATAGTTTCTCTCTTTTTAATCTTGTAAGTTTTCCTTCTATAATTATTTAAAATATCAGATAATTTTAAATTAACATGTTGTCTTCCTTTATTATCTTCTACAATAATCCTATCATTATTATTTAATTTGCCAATATATGCGATAGGTACATTCTCTCTACTTGCAATCTTCTTAACTAGTTCAACATTCTTTTCTTCAATTAAAATTGTACTCTGTTCTTGATATTCAGCATTCCATATTTCAAATGGTGTCATTGTTTTATCACCAAGAATTACATTGTCAATATTGATTGATGCACCATTTGGTTCTATAATTTCTTTTGTTACATTTGCCATTCCACCTGCACCTTGGTCATGTATTTTGACAATCGGATTTCTATGCAACATTTCAGTACACGCTTGTACAAACCGATTCATTCTATTTTCCATTTCAGGGTCACCTCGTTGAACAGCATTTAAATCATTGATACTTTCATCTTGTGGACGAGAAGATGCTGAACCGCCACCTAAACCAATCCTAAATGCGGGACCACCAATTTTATATATTAACATTCCTTTTTTTCCTTCTTGTTTATGTAAAGATTCAAACGGTATCTTTCCAATACCAGCACTATACATGATTGGTTTTATGTATTCATAATACTCAACATTTGTATCTTTTTTATAATTTTCAATATGCGTACAACGGACATCCATTCCAAAACTTCTACAGAATCCTCCAATTAATGGTTCTCCAAATTTATTTCCATAATCACTAGCTCCATCACTTGCTTCTAGTAACATTTTAGAGCCATTGATTTTTTGATAATTTCTATCAGTTAATTCCCAATCATGATCATCATTCATAAATAGATTACCTACACAATAACCAGCCAAACCGGCAGATATGATTCCGCCACGTCCAATAGCATGTGTATCTCTAATACGACCGCCAACACCAGTTGCTGCACCTGGAAACGGCGATATTCCTGTGGGAAAATTATGAGTCTCGGCATTTAATGTTGGACAATATTTTATATATTTTATTTCATATGGAGAACTATTTGCTGGATATTTTGGAATTAAATCTCGGACATATCCTCCACTATCAATAGCACTTGCATTATCACAAAAAGCAACCAAACTATTATTTTTATTAAGTCGTAGTGGTTCTTTTATATAATCCATAAGAGTTTTGTTTTCTCTAACATAACCATTATCCATAATACCATTAAAAAACCAATGTCTTGAATGTTCACTATTACATTGAGCTAAATCAAAAATTTCCATTGTTGATGGACATCTACACATGGTATTATGAAATAAATTTTTATAATAAGCTATATCATCTGCATCAAATGCTAAGTTATGTTGTTTTGAAAAACTTTCTAGTTCATTAACATCAATTATAGAATTTTTTATAGCATCCACCTTGATATCAAAAGTATTTAAATGTTTTTTATAGATTTTATGCAACATTGGGTCTATAAGTTCTTTATTAAAAATATCATTGCTTACTAATGTTGTTCTTTCAATGCGGTCAATTGATGTAATTCCATTTTTTTTTAAAATAGAAAGTACATTTGAACACCAGGGTGATTGATAATGCATATAAAAACCGACTTCTTTATAAGTCCCTTCTTGCATATCAGGCTTAGTTGCATTCAAATCTTTAATTTTTAAAATTTTAAATAAAAATTTTATATCATGGTCGTGAAGTTCCTTAACATTACTATTAATATAATAACAGTGCTGTTTACCATTATTTAATTCGTCGTACAAAAAGAAAAACATTATACAATTATAATTTATTTTAATATATCTGTTCATACCTATTAAAATAAATCTTTTAATGTTTCAATTATCCTTGTTGGACATGCTTTTTCTAGAGTTTCTCTATTATCCGCACCAGTTAATACTGCAATTTGTTCTCCTGTCCCTGCATTTTTTCCTTCTACTATATCTATAACAGTATCACCAATTTTTATAACATCAAAACAGTTCTCAATATTATATTTATCTGCTAAATAATTTATCATATATGGATATGGTCGTCCTTTTTCTACATCATCACTACAAACAAAATCATTTATACCATCATTTAAATTTAACTTGTATATTAAACGAGAAGCTATTTCGCGAGGATAACTTGTATTTAAACATACAAGGTCGCCGTTATTACGAATTTTATCAAATGTCTCAAATGTATAAGGCATAACATCTACTTTATTATTATCAAAATATTCTTGTTTCAATTGCTTTTCAAATTTATAAAATAATTGCATAGAATGTATATCATCACGCGTAAATGAATTTATAATATCATATTTTTTCATACCATGAAATTTATAGAATTCATCATTATTCACAAAAAAACCAGCATCTTTAATAACATTTTTTAAAGTTTTATATACTAATCCCTTTTCATTTACTGTTGTCCCAGCCATATCAAATATATACATTTTTTGAGCTCTATGTGAAAAATTTTTAACATTATTAATTCGCAAACGAATATTCATTAAAGTAGTCATTATTTTTATTATAACATATACATTTAAATAAGTATTGTGTATATTATATATTCAATGAATGAGGAGTGTGCTATTGTAGGTTATTATTGCACAAAAAACAAAAAAAATTGTATTCAAGATTGTATTAATTCATTAGATTCTTTACAACACCGTGGGAGAGAAAGTAGTGGAATATCATTTTACATTGATGGCGTATGGAATGTTTATAAAGGCTTTGGTTTGGTAAAGGATATTTATGAAAAATATAAAAATGATATACCTGTTCGTTCAGTTATTGGTCACAATCGTTATTCTACATCTGCAAAAAAAATAAATTATAGCAGTAACGAAAACGATGTTAATGCAACAATTAAAATTCAACCATTCTATGACGCAACATATAATATTTCAATGGTACATAATGGCAATATTCAGGGTATATCATATGAAATAAATGATTCAGAACATATTTTTAACTATATTATTGAAAAATTAAAAAAGGGTATGACTTACAGACAAATTTTTATAAATATTTTAAATGAAATAAAAGGTATTTACAATTTAATTGTTCAAACTAAAGAAGGTTTGTTTTTAATTCGTGATCGTTTTGGGGTGCGACCTTTTTATTATGGTTTACTAGACGATGATATTATTGTTTGTGCATCAGAAACATGTGCATTTGAAAGGTCAACAACCAAAATTAAAGAGGTTAAACCTGGTGAAATTATATATATAGGTGACGATAAAACTATTGCAAAACAGACAACGATTAATCGTAAATATATACATAAATATTATCAACTTAATGATAAGCATATAAATCCTTCATTTTGCGTGTTTGAATATCTTTATTTTATGAATCACGATTCAGAAATAAATAACATGACAATTTATAATTACAGATACAAATTAGGTATTGCACTAGCAAAAAAAGAGAGAACGATTAATTACGAATATGAAGATACTATTGTTGTTGGTAGTCCAAAATCAGGAATATCTGCTGGCGAAGGATATGCAATGCAAAAAGGGCTATCTTACAAACAAGTTATCAATAAAAAAGAAAATATAGGGAGAACATTTATTTTGCCTACAGATAAAGAGAGAATGAATGCATGCGAAAAAGCATTTGAAATTGATGATTGCGTAGAAGATAAAAATATTATAGTTGTTGATGATACTATTGTAAGAGGTAACACTTTTAAAGCACTTATTGCAAAATTACGAGAAAAAAAGCCAAAAACTATACATGTTCGGATTGCTGCACCAAAAATTATAAATCCTTGTAATTTAGGAATTGATTTGCCTACAAGCGAAGAATTAATAACAAATAAATGTGATAATATGTGTGAATATTTAGATGCAGATAGTATTGAATTTTTAACATTAGAAGAAGTCAATGAAGTCATAGGGCAAAACAATTGTAGTAAAATATGCGGCTGTTTTGAAGGAGGTAAAAAATACAATGATTGGTAAATTAGTATAATATTAATTTATTTTTAATATTATATGTCAACTTTTATAGGAATTTGTGGTGGCTCGTCATCAGGTAAAACAACAATATCTAATTACTTATTTAATTATATAAAGGATACAACACAAATATCACTTGATAATTACACATGTGTTAAACAAAATGGAAATTATAAAACACGAGAAGAATATATAAAAAATACGAATTTTGATTGTCCGGAAGCATACAATATAGATCTTTTTTTATATCATCTAAAAGAATTAAGAGGTGGGAGAGAAATAAAAATGCCTATATATGATTTTAAAACATCAACTTATACTGGATTCAAGATTGTAAAACCAGAAAAATATATATTGATTGATGGAATATTATTATTTTCTAAGATTGAAATTCTTAAACAACTTGACCTTTGCATTTTTGTAGAATGTGATGATGATATAAGAGATAAAAGAAGAATAGCTCGTGATACAGTTGAAAGAGGAGCAACACTTGACATGGTAACACATCAATTAAACACAACTGTTAATCCAATGTTTTATAAACATGTATTTCCAAATCGTCATTATGCAGATATTGTTTTTAATAATAGTGAAAATGGGAGCACTTATAGTTTGCATAAAAAACTATTAGATCTTTATAAAAAAGTAATTGAATATCTTGAAAATCCTAATACAGAAGATGTTTAAATAAATTGAAATAGAATTTAAAGTTTCAAACACACTAATAGGAAATGACAAGTGAAGCAGAAAAAACTCACGAAGAAAATATACCTGCTATACTAATTAAAAAAGGTAATACATATATAATAGATAAAGATCCTGAAAAAGCAAACAATTTAAATTATTGGAGAGAATATGTTTTATGGATAATTTATGATTATAAGAAATTTAAAGATTTAGATGAGTGTAATAAAAAAATAAAAAAAAGCGATTTTATTTATTCTGGTTGTAGAATATCGAGGCAATTTGGCGGTTTAATAAAAATGTTATTAAAGTTATTTAATGAACATAATTGGTTAATATTTAAATTTAAGCCAGTCCCAAAAGGATGGTGGGATGAAAAAGATAATATATTAACTTACATGAATTGGTTAGGTAAACAATTAAACTACACACAACATAATGACTGGTATAAAATAAAAGCAAGTGATTTTAATAAAAATTTTGGTGGAACCTTATTAACAAACAATAATTCAAGTCCTATAAAAGTAATTCGTGCAACTTTTCCTGAGTATGAATGGTTGGAATGGAAATTTTATTCTGGAGTCCCTCCAGGATTTTGGGAAAATCCTTCAAACTGTAAAAAATATCTTGATTGGTTATGTAAACAAGAAAAAATTACTGATTATAATGACATGTATAAGATAAATCGAGAAGTTATTCGTTCAAACAAAGGAGGTGATTTAGCAGATAAATATAATCATGTTTATAACTTATTATTGTTTGTTTATCCTGAATATAAATGGTTACCTTGGAAGTTTAAATCAGGTGTTCCTAATAATTTTTGGAAAAAAACAAATGGGGATTTAAATTGGGATAATATTAAATTTTGGTTTTATGAAATCAGTATTGAAAACAATATAAAAAATCCTGAAGATTGGTATGCGATTAAAACATTAGATATTAAAACAGGTATATTATTTAACTTGATCAAATTTAAAGATATACTAAAACATTTCTATCCTGATTTTGATTGGTTGCCTTGGAAATTTATTCAACCTGAAGATGGTTTATGGGATAATAAAGAAATAATTGAACAATTCTTCAATTATGTATATAAACAAGAAAAAATAGAATCATTGTATGATTTTTATAAAATAAATGGAGATGTTTATAAAAAACATGGTTGTGGTAGTCTTTTCCATCGAAAATCTTATATAGACTTTTTAAAAGATATTTATCCAAATTATGAATGGAAAGAATATAAATTTATATCAACACCTGATGGATGGTGGAAAAATAAAAAAAATCAGCGAATATATATGGATGACCTTTTAAAAGAATTGAAATTATCACCAGAAGAATTATATGAAAAAATAGATGATAAAATCCTTCAAAAACATAATGGTAGCTCTTTAGTTTCATTATATAATCATAATATGACAAAATTGATGACAGACATATATTCAGAAATAAATTTTAATAAGTTTAAAAGAATTAAACATAAAACCGAAAAAAAAATTGCAGAATATTTACAAAATAAATTTCCTGAAGAAAAAATATTAACTGGATACAAAGCAAAATGTGATTGGTGTAGAAGTCCTGACACAAATTTTCCTTTGCCATTTGATATAATAATACCAACACTTAAACTAATTATTGAATGTGATGGAGAAACTCATTTTAAAGAAGAATTAAGAAATCCCAATTTCAGTTATAAGATGACTCATAATCATGATATTTATAAAATGGCTATGACAATAAAAAATGGGTATTCAATGATACGAATGCACCAAGTAGATGTTTATAAAGATTTGAAAAAGTGGCGGGAAAAAATAATAGAATATATAGAAATTATTAAAAAAAATGATAAACCTAAGATTATATGTTCTGAAAATAAAGACTATGAAAAACTTAAAACAGATATTAATGATTTAGAAAAATATAATAGTACTGAATTTAAATATAAATGTAAGTGTGGAGAATCATATTTCTTTGAATTTAATATGAACAAATGTAAATCTTGCTTGAAAGATGAGTAATATAATAAGACGAATAAAAAATATTTGCTAACACTGATAATAAATTTTAAAAAGTTGGATTGAATTTCATAGAATAAATGCTATGTTGACGGTTTTATGCAAAAAAATGTAATTTATCAATAAAAAAGTCGGCGTTTTAAAATAAATTGAAATTGAATTAGAAAAGTATTTATATGTAAAATCAATTATGGAAAATATCCGACGCCCTCTGTTTCATATTGAAGATGACACATTGCTTGCAAATATTATAGATTATATAATTGACAATTTTCATTTAGAGTGTTGTTTTAAATATGATGAACGATAAAATTAATATGATTCACAATATCATATTAATTTGTATATAGTTATTCAATTAATTATCTTTTTTTAATGAAATATTAAGATGTTCTGGTGACATTGTTATAGTATTTCCACCAAGTCCTTCCATCTTGGGAGAAGAAAATGTACTACTTACTTCTTCTAAATTAATTCCTTCAAATAATTCGTTATGTTTACTTTTCAGATCTGTCATATGTGCATCAATCATTTGAATATAAGTATCAACACCGCAACAGAAATAAGTGTCGTCAGTATATGTACCCTTTAAATTACGAATACCTTTTTTTGAAGCAATAATATCACCAACAATTGTTTTACATATTTGTTTATCACCAACAGTTTCACTACGAAGCAAAAGTGCAATCATATTAAATGCAGAAGTAATTGTATTCTGAATAAAAGTCATAGTATTATTGCGATTATCAATATTCCAAACTGTTCTGGATGCGGTTGTTAGCCAACTTTCATCTTGAAGTATCATTTCCTTTACATTAATTCTTTGTCCTTTTGATACTCTAGATAAAAATTTCAACTTTGTTATAATATCTTGCCTACTATCGTCCATAATCTATATATAGTTTATTACATATTTTTAAATATTAATTATTAACTATTTGTAACTTTCCATTTCCACTGGGTGTTGTACTGTTTCCAATAATTTTGTGAATATGTTCTAAATTCTTCTCATCATTATCTACGCTTGTTATTTTTTTAACAATATTAATATATTCAGTTGTCAACTTATCATCTGTTTGCCAATTTGGATGTTCATTTTCCCACATTTTAATGGCACATAATTGTTTCCTAGAGATATCTACAATACTTTTATTAATTTTATCATTTTCATTATCTGTTTGCCATTCATCTTCATCTTTTACATAAAAAACAAGTTTGTTTGCATCACTGCAATGAATTGGTCTCTCTGTCTCTGGAATTTCATTTAAATTTTTTACAAATATATTTGAGATGCCCTTTGCATAACCATTATCCCGAGTATAATATAAGTCACCTACTGTTAATTTAATTTTTTCTACAAAATCACTTATATTCATTGCATGTTGACATTGTTCGTTTAAAAATACATTAATAGTCATTTCATTATTAATATTATTTGTTACATTACCTACTTTTGGTAATAGTTTTTCCAAATTTTCTTGATTTTGATGTATGCTTTTCTCTAATAGAGTTGTGAGAGATTGAATTTGCTCATTTTGGCTATCAATTAAATCAAATTTTTTATTGTCTTGATTACATTTTGTTTCATGTAACACTAATCTACTTTTATGCTTGTATTCCTTATTACATTTACTGCATATATATGCTTTTATAGCTTTCAGTTTTACAGGAGAAGAACCACTATTTTTTAAATGTTTGTTTGTTTCCAAATGTTTTTTCCAGTTAGAAAATTTATCTGTTTCATAATTACAATGTTTACAATGATATTTTGTCATATTATATATTATAGCTATAATATATTTATATTTTTACACTATATTTAATATAATTTTTATTATTATTATTTTTTTTCTAAGATGGTAATTTTCAAAATCAGATGTGCAAAAATGCATTTTTTTTGACAAACTTTTTTTTTTCGGTTTTTCGGCTACTTTTTTCTGATGACAAAAAAAAGTAGCCGAAAATGGCCTTTTTTTCATGCATTTTTATCGTCTTTGGTTGGTCATGTGCATTTTTTTAATTTTCGGTATTGTGACTGAACAGTCACGGCTACTTTTTTCTTTTCGAGTTAAAAGTAGCCGAAAAAATGTGCATAAAAAAATGCACAAAAAAATGTGCATGTAGAGGGACCTGAAAAATTATTTTTCGGTTTTTTCCTCCATAATGTAGGGGATGCAAAAATGCACGTTTTTTCGCAAAACTTTTTTTATATTTTCAAGATCTCAAGATTTTTTTTCAAGATTTTCGAAATTATTTATACTTTTTACAAAAAAAACGTGCATTTTTGCACGCAGACTGAGAAGTAACAATTATTTATATAATTTAAAATATTTATCATGTCAATATGCTAAGCAAATAGACCACGCGGAGGCGGTGCATTTTTGTGCAGAAAAAAATGTTACTATAAGTCAAACCATGATTTTCTTTATTTTTCAAAATTATGGTGTCAATGTTTGGTAAGAGCTAATTAATACGGATAATTCACATCATTAAATCTATACTTATTAAATTTATAAATTGCACACTCTTTACAATGTGATAAATATGGCTTCCAACCCCTACCATAATTTCTACAATAACTCTTCCAACATTCAAAACATACTTCTTTTGAACAATTTTTACAATTTGAATATGATTCATTAAATAAATTTTCAGAATATATTATCTTATCACACATACAACAAGTTACAATATTTTTTAATTCAATCAAACATGAATCAAACACCAGCCGATAAATTTTTTCAATAATTTCTTCTGGCAATCTATTTACATAGTCTATTTTCATTCTAATTATGCATTTAATAAAAAAATTACTTCAATTTATTATTACACTTCTCGCAGATGTCTTATATGAAATATTTTCAAAAAATTGAATTAAAAATATTCCAAAAAATAATACATAATGGCAAGCAAACTGGGAAAAACTTATCAGAAAAAGACTGACCGTCAACATATTCTTGACGCACCAGACACTTATATTGGGTCTGTTGAAGAGACAGAATATGATACATTTGTTCTAGAAACTGATAATGGAGAGACAAAAATTGTCAAGAAAAATATTAATATTATCCCAGGTCTTTACAAACTATTTGATGAAGGCATCGTTAATTGTCGTGATCATGTTGCAAGAATGGCTGGACTTGAAAAAAACAAACAGAATGTTCCTGTGAGTTACATTGACATTTCAATTTCAGAAGATGGCGTTATTACGATGATTAACGATGGTAATGGTATTGATGTTGCCAAACATCCAGAATATGATATTTGGATTCCAGAAATGATTTTCGGCCATCTTCGTACATCTACTAATTATGACAAAGATGAAAAGAAAATTGTTGGTGGTAAAAATGGTTTCGGCTTTAAACTCGTACTTATCTGGTCTGAGTGGGGTAGTGTTGAAACAGTTGACCATAATCGGAAGTTAAAATATACACAAAGCTTTCGTGATAATCTAAATGTTATTGAAGACCCTGTAATTGTGAAGGGAAGTGGAAAACCATATACAAAAGTTGTATTCAAACCCGATTACAATAGATTTGGAATTCCAAATGGTCTCAGTAAAAATATGATTGAACTATTGAATCGCCGCATTTATGACATCGCCGCGGTAACTGATAAAAAGGTTGTTGTAAGACATAATGGCATGGCAAATGGAATCAAAACATTTCAGCAATATGTTGACCTTTACATTGGTGGTAAAGATAAAACACCGCGTCTTTATGAAGAAGGTAACGAAAGATGGGAATATTGTGTTTGTCTTTCACCATATGATGAATTTACCCAAGTTTCATTTGTCAATGGCATTTACACTGGTAAGGGTGGCAAACATGTTGAATATATTGTAAATCAGATTGTTAAGAAAGTCACAGCATATATTTTAGCTAAAAAAAAAGTGACAGTTAAACCTGCTGCGATTAAAGAACAACTAATGATATTCTTGCGTTGTGATATTGAAAATCCTGCATTTGATAGTCAAACTAAAGATTACATGAATACGCCAGTTGCGAAATTTGGTTCTACATGCACTGTAAGTGATAAATTCATTGAAAAATTGGCAAAAATGGGAGTAATGTCTACTGCATGCCAACTTACAGAAGTTAAAGAATCAAAAGCTGCAACAAAAACGGATGGTAGTAAATCAAAAAGCATTCGCGGTATTCCAAAATTAGTAGATGCAAATTATGCGGGTACTGCAAAGTCATCAAAATGTTGCCTCATCTTTTGTGAGGGAGATTCAGCAAAAGCAGGTGTTGTTTCTGGACTTTCAAATGAAGACCGCAATTATTATGGTGTATATCCTCTTAAGGGTAAACTTCTTAATGTTCGCGGTGAAGCTGTGAAAAAAATTGCAGAAAATAAAGAAATTACAGAGATTAAACAAATTCTTGGCTTGCAAAATGGGAAGAAATATTCACAGGAAACTGTGAACAAAGATTTGCGTTATGGTCGTGTCATCTTTATGACTGACCAAGATTTGGATGGTAGTCATATTAAAGGTCTTGGTATTAATCTATTTCAATCAGAATGGCCTGAACTATCTAAGATTCCAGGATTTATTGGTTTTATGAATACACCAATCTTGCGAGCGACGAAAGGCAAACAAGTGAAATTGTTTTACAATGATGGTCAATATAATGCATGGAAACAAGATGAAGATGCAACGAAGGGATTTTCAATTAAATATTACAAAGGTTTAGGTACAAGTACAAGTAAAGAATTCAAAGAATATTTCAAAGAAAAGAAATTTGTAACTTTTCAACATGATGGGGAAAACAGTGATAATTCCATTGACAAAGTATTTAATAAAAAAAGGGCGAACGACCGTAAAGATTGGTTGGGTGAATATGATGGGTCACTTTATCTTGACACTGATAAACCAAGCGTAAAATATGAAGAGTTTATTGACCGCGAAATGATTCACTTTTCAAAATATGATAATGACCGTTCTATTCCAAATATGATGGATGGTCTAAAGATGAGTTTGCGTAAGATTCTCTATTCTGCTTTTAAACGCAATCTTACAAAAGAAATTAAAGTAGCACAATTTAGTGGTTATGTATCAGAACATTCTGGTTATCATCATGGTGAAGCTAGTTTGAATGGTGCAATTGTTGGTATGGCTCAAAACTTTGTAGGTTCAAATAATATTAACTTGTTGAGACCGAATGGTCAGTTTGGCACACGGTTGGCTGGCGGCAAGGATTCAGCATCAGAAAGATATATCTTTACACAGTTGGAAACGATTACACGGAAGGTATTCATTCCAGCCGATGACAAGATTTTGAATTATCGTGATGATGATGGTGATATTGTTGAACCAGTATATTACGCACCTATTATTCCAATGATTCTTGTAAATGGTGCACTTGGTATTGGTACAGGTTTTAGTACACAGATTCTGTGTTATAATCCAAAAGATATTATTACAACATTGAAACAAAGACTTACACGCAAGGAAGGTGAAACTCTTGATACATCTTGGGGTTCCGATTTGATGCCATATTATCGTGGATTTACAGGTAGTATTAAAAAGATGTTGGATGGTCGTTTCTTGATTAAAGGTATATATAAACGCGAAAAGGGAGAAATTCTTCATATTACAGAGTTGCCAGTTGGTTATTGGACAGATGATTTCAAGCAACATCTTGAGAATTTGATGGATGCAAAGAGTGGAAAAAATAAGAAGGTTGTTATTAAAGATTATGATGATATGAGCACTGATGTAACAGTCAGTTTCAAAATTAAGTTTGTTTCAGGTTCTCTTGATGAATTAGAAGGACAAACACATGAAGATGGAAACTATAATGGCATTGAGAAGCTACTCAAGCTATATAGTTTTCAGAGTACAAGTAATATGAATCTGTTTGATGCAGATGATAAATTAAAAAAATATGATACAACTGGAGAAATTATGTGCGACTTTTACAATGCAAGAATTAAATTGTACAGTAAAAGGCGTAAAGCACTTATTGCTCATATGGAAGAAATTCTAAAAGTATTAAGCAATAAAGCAAAATATATCCAAGAGAATTTGGCAGGCACGATTGATTTGCGTCGTAAGAAACAAGATGAGATTACAAAGATGTTGGAGGATAAGGGATATGACAAGAAGGATGATGATTACAAATATTTGGTAAAAATGCCGATGGATAGTGTGACAGAGGAGAATGTGGTAAAGTTGATGAAAGAATTTGAGGAAAACAAAGCACATCTAGAAAAGTTGCAGAAAACAACAAAACATCAGATGTGGATTGAAGATTTGGATGCACTTGCTAAAGAGTTGTAATTTAGATAAATGGATTTAATCTTAAAGATTCAGTAAAAATATTTTTTGGAAATTTGCCAGATGTTTCGTATAAAATATAATTTTGATAAAACGATATTGCAAAAATAACAATAAATGGGTATTTCAGCCATTTTGGATTATTTTTTGTTATAAAAGTAATATATGCTATGTTAAGAGCACCTATACCATATATAATATTGGATAATGTGTTTGCAGTATTTTTATCCATCATGCATCTGTAATGAGGGCATGTTGATTCAATGTCATAAACATCAATATTATAATGTTTGCATTCTAAAAAACTTACCATGCAAAATCCAGAATACCAGTGTAAGATAGTAACACACATAAAACTGTAGAATAGAATAATATCTTTGTTAAATTTTTTTATGTCAAAAAAAATGAAAAAGAAGCACATGAAAATAGTGACAACATAATGTATCCAGCGCCAAAAATATGCTTTTATTCTTTCACCACTACATTTTTTATGTGGATATCGTTGAATGTATTTTTCACATATCATAGAAATAATTAAAATAATAAATGCTAATATGAATATTTGATGATATCCATTCAATTTTGTAAATCCTTGTAACATATATAGATTACAAAGATTTATTTCATTTTGGCTAACTTTCTTCCATATTTCATCCATAAAAATACGCTAACTGTAAATCCCAGTAAAAATCCAGCAATACATTGGTCAGGATGGTCTTTCATAAATGGACGAGTTACTAAAGGTCCTAGGAAAAAGGTAAGCAAAGAATAGAAAATCATCGCCATAATAGAAGCATTAGTGCTAAGATGGGTCATATATATATATTTGCAATAAAATAATATTTTCTATTTTTTTCTCACAATCTTATAATGAAAACGATAAAAAACTGTTGTAGAGCAAACAATAGAACAAAGAAATGTAAAAGGAGCGACGGAAAAGTATTTGAATTGCCGCGTCGTTTTTCAAAAGAGCGATGTATAACGGGTCCAATAAAAGGGTTCTCTATGACTTCATCATGTGCACCATTTCGTAATTGTAAAACGCAAAAAGGTGGTGGTCCAATAATGTTGCCTAAATTAAGACCAGTAAGTAATAAAAAGAAAAAATACAAATATAAATTAGAATTCCCTCAATCAAGGCGTATTTTAGCTATAAATGAAGGTATAAGGTCCGAAATGAAAAGAGGAAAAGATTTACGAGCAGCAGCCACAGCGAAAAAAGGAAGGCTTAATATTTTAAGAATATATCGCCGTAATAAAAATGTAAAGGATTGTAATAAGATAACAAAAGATATGGAATATATAGATAAGAAATATAAGTTAGGTGCAACAACGAATATTTGTGGAAAATCCAAAAAACAAACTGGTGGAAAAAAAACTGCAAAGAAACAGTTTTTATATAATCCAAATAATCCAAAGTTATCATTTGATGTTTATATAGATAAAGACCCCAGTGATACAATACCTATAAAATATACTACATTACAAGATGTAAGAGATACTATAAAAAAATTGGAGAGACTATATAAGAATGGTAAATATACTCATAAAAGAATATGGCAAGTTGGAATGATTATGAAAGTAAGATTGGAAGCAATTCATAAATATAGAAAAACAAAATACAAAGGTGCAAAGGCGGTTGTTTCGCGATATAACCTTGCAAAACGATATTTTGAATTTTTAGGAAAACGCACAAAAATAGAATCAGATTTAGAGAGAAAACAACTTATTTTTAAATAATAAAAAAAAATTGAAATAATAATATCTGATTTTAAATAATAATAAATGGACAGTCAAGAAAAACTGAGTGATAATATT
>Ga0129351_1000202_pt1 | contig 21258 bp, 27 predicted proteins | sample CPBDNA_8_FD_94423 | JGI IMG/M metagenome (GOLD analysis project Ga0129351, IMG submission 94423) | Freshwater to marine salinity gradient microbial communities from Chesapeake Bay, USA - CPBay_Sum_27_0.2_DNA | ecosystem: Environmental > Aquatic > Marine > Coastal | place: USA: Chesapeake Bay... | reverse complement strand
CCTGCCCTGACGACCCGGCAAGGATGTTGTTATAAATAGGCATTAGGAATAATTAAGCGTTGCGACTGCGTGGATATTAGTGCTGTCAAGAACGACGTAATCAACACGATCAACAGCGGATGCGGTTGTTGTAAGAGTGGGCGCTGTTCCTCCCGCAAAATCCCAATAACTTCCCCAAGAGCCAGTCCGTGATCCTGTACCATCTTGCGTGATAAAGATGCTTCCGCTTTGTCCTGCAACAATATTTGTTGGATTGTCGAACGTAGCATTGTGGGCAAGAGTTACAGAGAAATTGTTGGAATCTGCAAAATCGATAGAGATGTTCGTACCTGATGTGAGAGCCGTGATTTCACCACGCTGACCTGCTGTCCAAGTGCGAACTGTGCCGGTGCTGAATTCTGGAGGCGCAATCATTATCCAATCTGTGCCATCAAAAGTCAGTTCATAAATTCCATTATCGTCTAAATCTCCTGCATCAAGATTTGCTTTAGCCCCGCTTGCAATTTTCTTGATTGATACTGCGCCGTCGCTTGTTCCAACATTAAGTGTTGATGCGCCAGTATTAGTATTTGCAGGATTAAAGAATATACGATAACCAGTAAATAAAGAATCTGAACCAGTTGCCGTTGGATTAGTAACACCTGTGTATGTCGTTGTTGATGAACTGGTATCGTTTACATACCAACGCGAATCAATAGCCGCGTTCCATCCGGGAACGCCACCGCCAGACAATGCCGAGATATCATCCTGCGCGTTTTTAACGTGTTGGAATCCGCTTTTGGCGTATTCATACCAATTGGTTGCGCCTTTTGCGAGAGCGATTATTTGCGCTGTCGTATAAGTTGGGCTTTCAGCCATTACAAACTTTCCTCGATTGTGAATTGAACAGTTGATCCGACATAAGAAATATCAGCAGAGGCATAATCTGTGAGCCTTCCTAAAATAGTGTTCCTTCTCGCTTGAGCAGTTGCATTATCTGGGAATGCAGACCAAAGCACATCACCACGACGACCTACGGAACGGAATATTTCAAGAATGTCGCCTTCTTGAATTTTATCTAAAACTGCGCTTGTTGCGCTTGCGTATCGATATGGATCGCGGCTATCGGAGCGCAGTGCGCCGCCGCGTGTTCGCGTCAATTCGGTTTGCTCATCCCATCCCATGCTGTAACCTTGCACTACAGGAATATCCATGTGCTGACCTATTTTGATGCGCCCTGCTTGAATATAACCATCAGCGTTAGATGTATCGGTAATTACAGCGCGAAAATAGCGAGCAACATAAGTGTCGCCAAACCATATAACTGTAAAGTTTTGCGAATATCCTTCGCTTGAATATCCCCCATAACCTTCTAAACCGTATGGGCCTTCGCCCCAACCATATAAAGGGTCAGTAGCCTCCACAGTTGTATCGTAAATGATATCGGTGTGACCAGAATCATTGCTGAGAGTAACCCGAACGGTGGCAGAGCCGTCATTCGATAAATTGTGCGCGTACAAACAAAAAGCAGTGCACCTTTTATCTTGACCAAAATCAGCGGTAATGGTTTGAGCCGCTGTTGATGTGCTTCGCCAAATTTTTCCCGGTTGCACATTAACCAAATTGCTTACGGTAAAAGTTCCCGCCTCGCTTGTTGCTGTAAGCGTGAGGCCGTCGAGGTGGCTAGTGCCTAAAAGTTTGCTATCGCCCATTTATTGCCACAAATCCACTTCAATTTTGTTATCAAGCAAGTATTCCGTGATGCCTGTCACGATGCACTTGCTCCCACTTGAAAGCCCGAATCGATCATCCTGCAAGGTCACGCAAGAACCTATCTCGATCTGCAAAGGCGCGACGTATGCGCTTACGTTGTAGGTATATCGCTGAACCTTAAAAAGATTTAAAAGGCGCGTGGCTTCTGTACTTGCGTCACTCGATCCCGCGATGGTACTCGGCAGAATGTCAGGGTCTTGTGCAAGCAGGTGCGTTGTCTTGACGGTTGCATCTTCGGCTTTCGCTACGTTCAAAAACTCTACTTCGAGAAATGCGCGTTCTTCTTCTGTTACGTCTGCTTTAGCGCCAACATCCATTTTTTTATGATTGCGCTTATATCCGACCCGGACTCGCCATTCGGGTACGTCGGCCTTTTGGATATTTAGATCGCCATGCGATTCAAGATTATCGATGGTCAGTTCAGATGTTTCGCCTGATGGGTCATTTAATCTTGCAAGAGTAAACTTACCATCACGATCAAAACCATAATACCAACCTGCAGGAAGAACAGAATCAAGCGCATCCAAAAGATTCGTGCGCGTATCAAAATACATTCCTATGGTGTAAGGAAAGTCCGTGTTGAACTGCGTAAATGCGGCAGTATCCAGATCGGTGGGATCGGTTAGCACTCGACCGACGATCTCTCTGATTATGTCGCCGGGAGTTGTTTTGTATGAGCCGCCAGGCTTATGCCCTTTTACGTCGCAAGTAACGTGACCTTTAGGGTCAGAGTTAAGCGTGAACTTTCCGTTGGTTAAATCTTTGGTGACGGTCAACGATGAAGTGTGCCCGTCCACATACACTTGAACGATGTCCTCGATCTGCCCTTCGTGCACTTGGTATTCGTGCGTTGTCTGATCGATTAGCGTTGGTTCAATGTTGTAAACCTCGCCATAGCAAAGCGGGATAACCTGATCGGTCTCCACGCCAGAAGCAATCAAAGAAGTCTGCAAAGGCACATCGAGTTTGCGCTGATTGTCGCGCAGGGTCAGATTGAGCGTGTAATCGTCGGCAATCGAAAGCCGCTCAACCACGCCGGTCAGGATGGTGCGAAAGTCCGCAATGTCCCAATAAGGATCGCCGATCTTAATAATTGCGTCCCTGCCATCCCATGCGTAATTGATCCAAGCGTCCCTATCGCCGTCGCTGTTATCTATCGATATCTCACCTATCGACACATAAGAACGACCGCCAAACGCCTCGCTCATCGTCGTGCTGAAGAAAGGCGAACCCTTGAGGACACCTTCGTAAGTCGTATTCGCCGGGGTATCTGACGCGCCCGTGTGAAAGTATTTCGACCCCAGATAGTAGGTCGATTCACTGCCCCCGCTGTAGGCTTTCACTTCGGCTAACAAAACGCGCTCCTGTTGAGGGTCTGCAAGCCAAGCCTGATATTCTGCATCTGAAACACTCAATGCCGTCCCATTCCCGCCATAGCAAGTTGACCACGGCTTACCGCGCCTACGATTGGCTTGGCGACCACGTTAGCAAGATCAGCACGAAGGGCGCGGAGTTCTTTCACCACGCCGCCGCCATCGCTACCGCTTGCGCGTTGCTGATTCGGTGTTTCGACTGTGACGCGCTCGCCCGGTGTTGCCATGAACGACACCCGTTGCGAATCCGTACCGCCGCCACCGCCGACCATAAACGAGCCGCCGTGTTGCCTGCCGCCGCCATTTGTTTCAAAACTAGCGGCTTGCCGACCTTTGTCGATAGCAATCTGAGCGGCTTCGGCTAGGCTTTTCATCGCGCCTTCGGAATCCTGCACACCGCGTACGATGGTATCGAACACATCCGCAGACATATAGCCGAACTTTTCTAGGCCCATCTGAGCCATCTGAGTTGCTGTCACGAAGCCTTTTTGCATCATGTTCTGATACGCGAGCGACTTCGTATTCACAGCCATCAAAGCGTTTACGCCTTGCTGACCCATCTGCGCGAATGCCTGATCTGCTCGCACTAATTCGCCGTTTACTAACTCGATGCCTTCTTTTCCCAAACTCAAATGCCCATGTAGATCGATAAGGTCTTGCGCTTGTTTTACAAATGGTTCCTGACGCTCAAGGATAGACATCAGTTCATTGAAGTTATTGGCTCGGATGATGACGTTGCCAAACTCGTCTTTCATCTCTTGCATGGCGAAACGTTGCAGGCCGAATGCTTTGCCAGACCACATTCCTAACCCTGCGTACATATTCGCGGCGGTTGCGCCGATCTGAACGTAAGTTCTGCCGCCATGCTCGCCGAGTACGTTGTAATCGCCGACGAGTTTTTCAGTCGTCAAGCGGCTAGTAATCGCGTTATCGCTCATCAGCGATCTGAACTCGGCTTTGAGTTCTTTTTTCTTTTTGGATATTTTTGCAAAACCAAAAGCCGCGATTGCCAGAGGGCCAAGTATTCCGGCCCCGGCTGATAATGCCGATCCGACACTGCTGACGAATCCGCTACCCGCCGCCGTGCCTGCTCCCGTTATGCTCGAAGTGATACTGCTGAAGACGCTTTTGATTGCGGTTCCGATGCTACCAAGACCTGACATAATCGAGGAGCCTATGCCGCCTGCCGCTGTGCCGCCTGTTGCACCTCCGGCAACTGTGCTGATCGCAGAAGATATTATTGAACCAATACCGCCTCCACCACCTGCGCCGCCTCCAAATCCATTGGCAATAACGTCGTAAATCTTTGACTTGATCCAAGCCTCTATCATGCTTTGCAAAGCATTTTTGAAAGCATTTACGAGAATGTCTTTCATTTGCTCGCCGATTGATTTATTTATGCCTTTCATTTTTTCGGCAAAATCTTCTTCGAGGCTAACTTTCTCTTTTACATAGTCGTCGTATTTCTCTTTGAGACGCTTGTTGTATTCGGCGTTATCAATTTCGCCTTGCGACAGCATTTGTTGAAGTTGTTTTACTTCGTCGTCATATCTTTCTTTAGCATCTGCTAATGCTTCGCCATGTCTTTTCTTTTCTTCTGAAGCAAGTTTTCGTTGTTCGAAAAGTATGTAGTTGAAAGCGTTAGCAATTCCAGATGAAAGATCATCAACAAAAGATTTAACTTGTGCAGTTGTATCTTTAAGAGCGTCAGCCGCTTCTTTTGCGGCGTCTTTCATTTTTTCTTGGAAAGATTTTTCGATTTCAATTCCAAGTTTTTCTAATTCTTCTCGATATGTTTCTAAAGTTATTATATTTTCTTGCAAGGCTACATCTAACAATGCCACTTTCTTTGCATTGAAAACTTTATCGTCAAATTTTTCTTTTTCAATACCTTGCAAAGTTTTAAAGTAATCAACTAATTCTTGATCCGTAGCAGAAATTGCTTTTCTTGATTCCTCAATTTCTACATTGACTCGATTAATTGCGGATGCAACTGCAACTGCAATTTTGTCAAACTCAGTTAATCCTTGCACCGCATCTTTAACTGTTTCAGTTGCGCCTTCTTGCGCTTTTTCTGCTTTTTCTATTGCATCTGCAATATCGTCAAGTTGCGCCTTTAAAGATGCCCACTTTTCTTCGAGTTCTAAAATCTCTTGACTGCCTTGCACTATCGTAGTGTTTAATTCTTTTGCGGCTTTTGCGGCTCCGTGTGTGCCTCCTGCAAAACCTGCTTGTGATTCTCTTGCCGCTTTAAGATCTTCTTCATAAATCTTTAGAACTGCATCTACATCAGCAAAAGCAATTTGAAGTTCTGTTTGTTTTGCTTTTAATTGATCGAGATTTAAATCACCATATGCTTTTCTTAATCTTTCAACTGCTTCAGATTGATCGTCTATTGATTCCGTCGTTTCATCTGATTCTGTTCTGAAAGAAAAAAATGCCGCAAGTCCTGTTGCAATTAGTCCGGGCAGTCCTCCAAAAATTGTCCCTAATGAAACACCTAAAACTCTAGCAGTAACAGCGGCTCCTGCCATTGCCGCTTTCATTCCCGCAATCAAAGTAATTATTCTTTTGATTACGAAAAGATTAGTTAATGCAAGAGCGACAAACTTTAATTCAGTCGCCCAATCTTTTATAAATTTGATCGCGCTTTGAAATGCCTCGACGGTATTAGTTAGCAAAGGCAACAAAGCAGGCAAGGCTTCATTTGCCAATCCTTGTATTGCGCCTGTCAGGTTAGTCATCTCATCATTAAAATTAGCCGCCGCTGTAGCGGTTTCTTTGTCGATGGTTAAACCTAACTCTTTTGCTTGATCGCGTACTTTCCTAATGCCTTCTGCGCCGCCTTCCATTGTTTGAATCAAAGCAACGCCTTCAGAGTCAAACAATTTCATAGCCAAGCGAACCCGGTCAGATTCACTTGTAAGACCCATCAACGCATCCGCAACGACTTCAAATTTTTGATCGAGCGGAAGTTTGTTTAATTCAGAAGCATCTAGTTTAAGTTCTTTCAACGCACCTTTTGCTTCTCCGAAACCACCTGCGGCTTCAGCAACGCGACGTGTTAATCGTTGCATACCCATCGTGAGCGTTTCAAAACTAACGCCTCCAATTTTGGCAACGTGTTCGTATTCAGAAAGAGCCGAAACGCCTATATCGAGACGTTTGGAAAGTTTATCGAGACGGTCAGCGGCGTCGATGGTTCCTTTGACAAATCCACCAATGCCCGCCGCTCCCGCCGCGAAGATGAAACGCTTTGCTAAACCTTTAAGCGCATCGCTTGTGCGATTGAGATTATGGTCAACAGACTTAAACGCTTTCTGCGTTTTATCATGTGCAACTATATTGATTGTTGCGTCAGCAACTGCCATCAGCGTCTAATCTCTTTTTGTTGAGCCACCCACTCGAACCAACAAGCCCAGTAGGTCAACTCGTCCGTTGTCATTGTTTCGGTCAGTTCCCCGACCGTTTTGTGCAAATGCTCGGCAAGTCTGAATATCAGGATGATTTCTTCGTCGCCGCTTCTGAGTTTTTTCTTGCGTCCTCCACGGTTGTTTCTGGTTCTTCGTTCATGGCGTTAATCACGCGAACGATTACGTCGGGATCGACTGATTCCATCAATGCTTTCTTGTCATTGTTGTTAAACAGTTTTTTCCCATCGCCATCAAGCGCCCGGATAATCAAAGTTTCAACGAGCGACTCAAGTGAGCCATCGTTGACATATTTAAAAATCCGATTCCGTTGAGCAAGCGTCGTCGGCTTGAAGTAGATGGTGGAATCCCATTCGGAAACCACCACCGACCCCATAGGCGCGACGAGTTTATCCCGCCAGTGTGTTTTCGCTCTAGCGAGAAGTTCAGCACCGTTTGACATTTAATCTCTCCTATCGGTTAGGGCGCGGTTCCCCAAGTTACGCCGCCAGTTACTTGAAAGCCGAATGAACGCTCGATGATGTCGCCCATATCGACGCTGACGCCCACGCTGTTAATCAGCGCAGTCATCGTCGCATAGGTGTCACCGGTGTCCGCTCCTTCGGGGTACAGGTTAAGCGTGACACTTGAACCAATCGTCATTGCTTCTTGACCGGTTGTGTCGGTCTCATCCCAATGGCAAGTGATCGTGCCGCTCGCGTCCGTCATGCCGACGAGATACGTCTTGGAGGAATCCCCCATTGCGCTATCTTCGACCGTATCAGCAGACTCGTCCAGAGACCAGTTTTTGATTTCGGCAACCGTATTCGCCCCGACTTTACAGGTGCCGTCTTTTCCGTGATGTGTTGCCATTTAACTTATTCCTCGTCGCTTGGCTTGTTGATGATAGGCTCTGGCTTTGCAACCTTTGCCCGTGCTACTGGCTTGCCACGATGTTTCCATCCTTTGGCTTCCATTTCTTTCTCTTTGGCAGGATGGACAATAACCACCGTGCCTTTGAGTTCCATTTCAATCGGTTTAACCATTAAGTCGCTCCTTGCGTGAAGTCGTAGGTAACTCGGACAGTGACCCGAATACCACCGACCGGGAATAAAAGCCCTTCATCAGTTTCGACCAAAACGGTCTCCGTGTTGAGGGCGTTGCCGCCGCGAGTTCTGTCTGCGTCCAGTGCTTCCTCGATGCCTTCAATAAGTTCGTTTCTGGAAGTGTCGATGCCTGACCCTTTGACATAACCCACGATGACATAATCAATCGTTCCCTGACGAGTGGTATTTCCCATCGTCGTATCTTCTCGCGTTTCTGCGCTTGTCGATATCCAACAAGACGGAAACTGCTGATCCGATAATTCGTCCGCTTGAAAAGGATCACGGGTGATCTTCTTCAGCGTTGGAGATGACATTGCATCAAGCACTGTCACAATGTTTGCGGCAATGTCTTCTCGTTTGCTCATGCTTTAGCAAAAGCCATTTGCTTTATGAATTCGTTTCTAAATATGTTTATCACTAATGGTTCTTCGCTCTTGGCAATGTCGAACCACTTTCTAACAGGCAAGTTGCCTCGCCCGTGGTGATGCCACATTGCTTTCTGTCCTTCTGCTACGCTTGTGAAATAAACTTGCCCGATGAAAGGATTTTTTGCTCTCGATTTAATTGCGCCAAACATCTCGCCGCTATCAAATAAATCCACCCGCCCGGTATGTCTTCCTCTTTTCCTTCTTGATCTATCTGTGCTTTTTGCATAAGGCGTAAACGAACCGCCTGCGCTTGATTTTCCTGATAACGTTCTGCGCTTAATTGCTAACTCTGCAAATATCGCTGTCCTTAATATCGCCGTCCTAGATGCTTTCTCAATCTTTTGAGGGAAGCGTTTAATCATCTCCTTGATTTCTTTGTCATCAAGCGAGACGCTTACATTCATCTTTGCAATCTTCCAAAGTGCAGTGGTTGCTTCTCCGATGTGACTATTGAGCCATCTTCATCAGAATCGTATTCAATTCCATCCTTTAAAACTTTGTCGATCTCATCGTCATAAGCGGATCGGTAAAACTTCATCATCTGCTGATAGCGATCTTCACCGCCGTCGGCTTCCCATCGAGTTAATTGGGGCAGGGCGTACCAACCGAGAACCCGATAAGCGGCGGCTCTGGTGAACTGTGATTCGGTCAGGAGGCTTGCATTCATCTCCCCGCTGATATTGCGGAAAGGCCACCATCTGATTCGCAGTTCCCGCTCGATGTCCGCTTGCGCTTTCGCGTGTTCGTCGGTAAATGCGCTGATGCCGTAAGTCAGGATATCCGGTTGGAGTTCAACCAGATCGCTGTCTGCGCTCATTGCCATTCGTTAAATCCCCGAAGGGGCGGGGCGCGGTGTCAGTGTTTCCGCACCCCGCGTTTTAGTTGGGTTTAGAGACCCGCGTCGAAGTACATCTCGATGCCGTAGTTGTCTTTCAACTCAGCAACGCCGTAACAGGCCGTGGCGTTGAGTTCCCAACCGCGAATGGACGCATCGCGCTGTGGCTCGATGTTCACATCCCACTTGATCGCCAGACCAAGAGCCTGCGGCACGAACACCGCGCCTTTGGCATCACCAGAACCGTCGATGGTGATGTTCGCAGACTCGAACATATCCACACCGGCAAGCGTTCCGACGTAGCCGTTACGCATGGCTTCGTTCTGGAGGTCGCCACCGTTCGGGTTAGCGAAGGTGTTGGTCAGGTTGGCTTTCAGGTTGTAGACCTGATAGGGATGAAGGACAGCGTACTTGCGGCCCGGTGCTTTCGCGTTGTCCAACTGAGCGGCGGCATTGAAGATATGCGCGGCGGTCAGTTCGGTCGTGGTGGCTCCCAGAGAGGCCGAGAAGCCATCAAAGAGGGCGATGAGGTCTTGGTCCATCTTCTTGGCAACGGCTTCGCCAAGCACTCGACCGAGGTCGGCGGCGATGTCGCGGGAAGAAGAACGAGCGGCCAGATCGGTCAGAACGGCCTGCACACCCACTTCGCCTGCGGTAATCGTGGCACTTGAGGTGGAAACAGCCGTCGATGACATGTCCGAACCCTCGGTCAGCGCGGACGCGCTCACTTCGGGGTAAATCGGGACTTGGATCGCTTTGCCGTCATCCGCGCCGATGTCGTACACGGTGACGAGGTTACGCACGAGGGATTGCTCCTGCGCGGTGAAAATTGCTTCGCGGACGATGTTGACAAACAGATCGTCGAGCGTAGTCGTGGTGCTTGATGCCATTAATGGCCTCCCAATGTAATAACGGTGATTAATGACCCGTGATTACAAAGGTTGCCCACGGTAGCAACCGCCCCGATTGATTCAAGTCAGTCGGTCTGACCTAACCCGCGAGACAGCGCGGTCTGATCTGTGCGATTGTACAGAAAAAATATTCTGCGTCAACGCATCTTGATATAGCCTTTGTTGCGGTTCAAATTTTGCTTTCGCCACTCGGCATACTCTTCGTGCGACATATCCATTAAGTTGGTCTTTGGCATTGTGCCGCCGATAGATGATCTTGACCCGGCCCCGGATGGGGTAGCCGCCACGAAGTGCGGATTGCCAGAAAGAAACTCATTCACGAGCGAGTCAGGAGTCATCGCGGAACCATCTTCGCTATATCGAGTAACGCCGCTGTTATCCACGACCTCGACTTGTCCGTCATCCGTCATTCTGACATTGGATCGCAATAGATTCGCCACTTGTTCCGCATTAATCGCCTTACCCCGGCTTGCGGCTGACAATAACGCGCCGTCTACTTTAACCCGGCGCAGTTCTTCTTGCAGGGCGTTGATGCGGGTGTCTTTCTTCTCCGACATCTGCTTTAGCACGTTCTCGAACTCGCCGCGCTCTTTCTGCCGCTCTATCTCGGCATCCTCGCGCTCCTGCTTCCAACTGCGGTATTGGTCAGGATCAACGCCGTCAAACTTGCGCTCGAATTCGCGCTTGTTCTTATCGAGCCGCTTCTTGATTAGCGCATCGACTTCTGCTTGCGTGAATACCTTTTCATTTTCGACGCTTTGCGGCTCCGCGCTTGGCTCCGTCGATTGTGTTTCATTTTGGTTTTCCATCATCTCGCCTGTTTCTTCGTTCATTGATAGCCCCTAAGTTATCCAGTCAGGATCGACCGGAATAAAGTGATGGCGGCAGTTGTAGCCGCCCCGAACAACGAAAGGATCGCCCGGCGCTTTACCGGCCCAATCCTCGCTTCCCCAAAGTTCTCGTATTCGTTCTTCGCTCATAACTTCGCCGACGTGCTCTTGGCAGAACGGGCGCGAATCCCTAACAAGCGAGCCAAAATATTGATAGTGGCTAAGACCTGCCTCTTGCGCTTTAGCCTGAGTGAATGAGCCGTTGAATTGCATTATCGAATCATGGACTTGCTGATAAGCATATCGGCGCAGATTGACCCCTGTCTTAGTCTTCATCGAAGGCTTGGCCCTAGCATATTGAGTTCTCAATAATTCAGTTGCTTCTTGCACTTCATCATACTTATCGGGATTAAATTGATTCTCTTTAATGAATTCAATAAGCCTTTGCGCTTCGGCATCGTCGCTTTTAACAAATACTCCATTTATCGCCTCTTTCATTTCCTTGACGATCTCGGCTCTTGGCCTTCCTGCTAACACGTTTTGATAAAGACCATTAGCAAGCGTATCAACGAAACGTGCTCCGATGTCTTGATAACCAGAGAAAGCGATTCGCTTTAGTTGCGCTATCACTTCGGCATCACCCGCAACGAAGCCTTCTAATGCTCCGATGCGCTCCATCATTTTCACAACGCCGGATGCGATATCGTCGTATTCCCTAACGCTTTCATCCGCATATGTGAGAAAGGTTCCGCGCATTGCGGCTTCGATTTCTACACGCTTGGCGATTGCTTCTGATGGCGTTAATGCAGACGCGCCAACTATCTTTTCGACTTCATCCTCAAGCCTATCGAGAACACCCTGCAATCGGACGCTGTGCTTCTCGTCCAAGTTATCGACGATTTTCTCTTGAGCGCGTTGCGCCCTAAGAACGTCACCGGCACTAGCCAACCGGCAAACCCGTGTCGAATTGGCCTATCGCAGAATCAGGAGCAACTTGCGGTCTAGCGGGTTGATCGCCGTCAGCAGTAGGCTCAAGACCCAAAGAATCGCGAACCTCGTTTTTGGTCACGATCTCGCTGTCGATGTGATATTTGTATATCTGAAGTGAATCATCAAACACGCCAACGGTGTTCACCGAATCAATCTCTGCATTGGCTTTTGATAGATCGCTATCATCGTCAATAACCAAAGCGGCAATCTGCTTATCGATTGATTTGAGATAAGTATCCGACTGAATACCGCTCGCCCTAGCCATCTGAAGGAATTGCAGATCGCTCGAATAATCGCGCAGATCAAATGAATCAGCGTAATCGATCATCCCGTCCCATTCGCGGTTCTGCCACGCGCACCAGATCGTCCACAGTTGTTCCTCGGCTAGTTCTAGCAGATCGGCTTTCTCGCTTAGTTTGCTGTTCAGCATTTGGAATTCGGTCTGCAAGGCGATGCCGCTTTTGGGTTGCTTCTCGGTTGCGCGAACCGCGCCCAGATGCGTCGTGCGGTCTACCGCTTTGATCTTGTCTTCGATGCTTGCGCGGATGCCGTCGAGGTTACTGCTGTTAGGCTGAAGCAAGAAAGGCGTAAGGCCAGGGTCAAGATCGTCTGGCATCTGGATCACGCTACCCGCTCCTGCGCTTGCTTCCGTGCTGTCGGTCTTAGCAAGCGATGGGTGGTTAGATATGCGAATCAGTTGCTCTATTTCGCTAAGTTCATTGTAGACGGCTCGCTGAATGTCTGCCACGTCTGCCACGTCGGACACGCCGATGCCGCGAATCGGTGAGCGTTGCGCGTAAACGCAAACCGCCGGGATCATGCCGAGCGGGTTATCAATGCGCTCGACCAGTACCGGCTCATGCTCGTTGTCGGCTTCCCACAATTCAATCGTGTCAGGGGTCCAAACGCGGAACGAGCGTTTCAGCAAATCGGTGTTTATCTTGAGCGGATGCTCGGACATCTCCCGCACTTTAAGATAGGTCAGCAGATATTTACCGGATGCCTGCCGTTCGTATTTCCAATCGAACACATTTTCAGGCGTGATAAGCGTGAGGTAAGGGCGAATGTCTGCGGCGAGTTCTTCGGCGCGTGTCGCGGCCTCAATCGTCGGTTTGTCGAGCAGAAGCCAACAATGACCGTACACGCTCGACCAGATAGTCGCCTCGCGCATAATCATGTTGAACGAGCGCCCATCGTGGTCGGCATCCATCAGGAAGGGCTGAAGGGCCGGGTCATTCTCAATCGATCCATACTCGCGCACTGGATTCTCTCGCCAGATAAACGACGAGTAGATATGCACGACGTTCTTAACCTGATTGTCTAGCGGGGTTTGTTCGAGGCGGTCGAGATAATCCTGCTCGCTTTCGAGTTTGTATTTGGTCAAATAATGACCTCGGCGATAATCGTCGCCTCCCATGTAGGAACGAAGCAAGAACTCCCATCTTGCCGCGTGTAGGTCGTAGGTAGCACCAGTCAGGGTTATATGCTCGTTTGCCATTAACTCCACCGGGTTGGTTGTCGTGGTTCGATATGTTTACGCAGTGGCATCTCGCCCATGATGAGATAGCCAAGCGCGTCCGTGATGTGGTCAAGACCGCCCGATTTATCGGGTTGGTTGTTCAAGTAGGTCAATCCGTCGAGTGCGCGAATTAAGTTTTTGCAATTTCGATTGATGAATAAACGCCGCCGACCGTCCGCTGTTTTAAGCGCGGCCTGCACGGTATTTATCCGATCAACAACAGGCGATGCGTGACGCGGTGCGCGTACATCGAACCCGGCGTTGGATAATAACGCAAAATCGGTTCTACCGACAGGGGCTGAGGTCTTTCGCGCCCTGCCGGATGGGTCGGGGTAAACCACCACCGGGCGGTTCTTGTACCTCCGTTTGATCTCGCCCGCCATCAGTTCGGTATTGCTGTCTCCCAGTTCGATCTCGTCGATGATGTGCAACTGGTCCGCGACCCGGACAGCCAGAACCGCCGTCATCGGATCGACGTTGAAGTCCATGCCGACCAACAACGTGCCGCCGTGATCTGAAAGATCGCCCACGTTCTCATCGCGGTCGAAGTTCGAGTAAACCCGACCTGCAAGCGATTCAAAGGTTGCCATAAACTCCTGCCGGAATTCACGCTCACCCATATCTCTCTTCGCGGCGGCTATCTCGTCGCTCGTGACCCGCGTTCCTTCCGCTGTCGTGAACTGCCACGCGCCCCAGTCGTCGGTGTCTTGGGCGTATCGATAAAGGTCGTGGAAGTGGTTATAGCCTTTTGGTGTGCCAATCCAGAGTGCACGGCCCTGTTTGTCTGCAAGCATTGGGCGTAGGACCTCAAACCATGCGTCGGGAGACATATCGGCAAACTCGTCCATAACCACAAAGTCGAGGCCGACACCACGCAAAGCATCGTAATTGTCAGCACCACGAAGCGCGGCGAGGGTTCCATTGCTTAACTCCATCGATAGATCAGCCTCGTTAGTCGATTGGACTTGTGACGGCGGGATCATGTTTTTGAGAGCCTTCCACGCGATCTGCTTCGCCTGCCGATAGGTCGGCGCGACATACCAGTTAATCGACCCCGGCTTGGAGATTGAAGCATGGAGCAATTCAGTGAGTGCGAGGTAAGTCTTTCCGAATCTCCGACCCGCTACCAGAACCCGAAACCTCTCCGGACTGTCGAATACTCTCGTCTGCGCTCTCGTCAGTCGTATCTCTGACAATGATTAAAGGCTCCAGATTTTGTTGTTCAATGTGTTTTTTGTCCTGCTGTCCGAGGCGTTGCTTACCTAGCCATATCTGCATCGTCGCATTACCTTCTTGCGCGGTTTTCCATTGCAGGCGGCGCAGTGATGCTTTACCGTTTTCTTTCCCGCGCTCGACTATAAGCGCAAGATCTGGGTTCTTTTTCTTGTGCCGTTTCCAAGTCGCGTAATCAATGCCAAGAACTGCCGCGATCTCTGGCTCCGTGCAATCAATAGCCGCAAGCCTTTCTACTTGTTCGATGTCTATTTCTACTGGTGGTCTGCCCGGTTTCTTTTTAGGTTCATTCATGGCGCAAAATTAAGCGGCCTCTTTCTGCCAAAGGGTTGCTTTCTCCCCTGTGAAATCTTCCCACCGCTTCACAATAACGTCGCAATATTTCGGGTCTAACTCCATCAGCCTCGCCTTGCGTCCGTTCTTCTGGCAAGCGATCAACGTGCTACCACTCCCGCCAAAGAGGTCAAGGACGACGTCGCTTCCCTTACTGCTGTTAAACAACGCCTCCTCGACCAACGCCACAGGTTTTTGAGTTGGATGGACGTAGCCTGCTTGGGCATCGCGCCGGACGTTCCACACCGTGGTTTTAGTCCGGTCACCATAAAATTGGTGCTTGCCTCTGCCTGCTTTCCACCCATAGAGAATCGGTTCGTGTTGGCATCTGTAGTCTTGCCACCCCATCCCGGCACTCTGCTTTACCCAAATGATCGTTGAGGACTTTGTAAAGCAGTCAGCAAATGCTCTCTCAAAACCAATCTTTGGTGCGCTTTGCGAATCTGGATGACAGACATAAATACTCGCCAGTGGCTTCATTGAGGCGACGTAACTTGCAAAGACATCACGCAAAAATGCGTCAAAGTCACCGTCCGACATTGAGTCGTTTTTTATTTTGCCGAGGTTGTTACTCCCGAGGCCTGAATAGTCGACGTTGTAAGGTGGATCGGTAAACACCATGTCGGCCTGTTCCCCATCCATCAGACGCTCGACGTCCTCAAGGTTCGTGCTGTCTCCGCACAGCAATCGGTGTTCGCCCAATATCCAAAGGTCGCCCGGTTTGCTTATTGGCTCCTCTGGCGGCTCCGGTACAGCATCCTCGTCTGTCTCCCCCAAGTCGGGGTCAATCAGGAGGTTCGCCAGTTCGGTGTTATCGAACCCTGTCAAATCTAATTCAAAGCCAAGATCATCGAGTTCTCTAATCTCAAGACCAAGCATCTCTATATCCCAATCCGCATCTTCGGATAATCTGTTATCCGCGAGGCGGTAGGCTTTCGCTTGCGTTTCGCTTAAATCGGCAACGTGAACCGGGACGTTTTCAATCCCTAACTTCTGCGCCGCGAGCAATCGCGTATGACCCGCAATTATTACGTTTTCTTTATCAACAACGATTGGCTGTTGCCATCCGAATTCCTTAATGCTCGCCGCGATTTTATCCACCGCCGCGCTGTTCTTTCGAGGATTCCTAGCGTAAGGAATCAGCGTATCGGCTTTAACGAGTTCTGTTTTCATTTTTTAATTTAGGCGGCGCGGTGGTTCTTCCCCAGTAAACGTAACTGGTGAAACTTTGGCACTCAATAATGCAGGTCTTTTCATACGCGCATTTGTCGCAAGGCGGGTTGTGAATAACTAACCCTTTATCCTCTCTCCTCGGCATTCATTCTCTCCCTCACGAGTGTGATCCAATCCATCAAGTCCATTTCTATCGGAAAGTGGTGCAGACCGACAGCGCAAGCACAGCACCGGGCGCGCCAAGTTTTGTAATCAAGTCGGTACAGAAGCACCGGATCATCACCTGTTCGCGCGGCTTGCGCCGCCGTCTGCGTCCACCATTCGTTGCTCCATTGCTTCGCTCGCTTGACCTCAATCGCCCAACCGGGAACGCCAATAATATCAACACCGCCTTGAGCGGCTTGCTGTTGCCAGTTGCGCGTAACCTCAAGCCCTAACTCGTCGCGCAGGGTGCGAGCAATTTCCTGCTCACCAGATCTGCCTTTGTTGCGTGAGTTGGTCACCCCTCACCATCCAACGGCTTTCGCCGCAAGGATTGATGATTTTCGGACGATGAGGGGCGACTTCCCCATCAATAAACGGCGTTCTGGTTTTCGTTGTTGCTGTTATCGACCGAGTTGTTGCTTTCGTCGTGGGTTCCGCACTCCGTGCCAGAACAGACACCGGCTGACGGTGCGCCGACTTGGATGCAACCTTGCAAACCGAAAATCAGACCAAGAGCAAGAAACCCGCCCCAAAACTTATTTCTCAAATCAATCATCAAAACACTCCCGAAATTGACATCGAACCGAACCACACAATCGGAATAACCGTGCCGCCGCCGATGATAAACCCAATGAAAAACTCCGTCACTTACTCAAATTCCTTTACTTCTTTGTCCAGAAAAATACCAACGCTGTAAGTGGTATCGCCTATCTCTTGCGATACGAAGGTCGAACATCCAGATAACAATCCGACGAACGCCATCACAATCAACAAAACGCAAACGCCATTCCAACTAACAATGCTACTAATCATTACTTCTCTCCTGTTTTTTTGCTTCGGCGAAGTCATCGAGGCTTATACCGAAGCGGTTGTGGAACCATTCGCCCCAAGTCCATTTTCCGCTTGGGGTGAGTTCTTTTCGTTCGCGCCAGATTGATCGGGCCGCGAAAAGTTTGAGCCTTTCAAGATCGCTCTTATTTGGGCCAGAGAATCTTCCACCAGTTGCGGATCGACCGGCGGAGCGGGTAACGCTTTCACGATCTTGTGATACGCCGCCAGACGTTTCTCCGGCTGACACATCGCCAGAAACTCCGGAAGACTCGGTGGCCATTCCCCACCCTTCTTCACAAGAGTCGAAAATCCCTCGCTGATATTCTCCATCGGGATGCTTGCCAGACCTTGTGACCATGTTTGCGCCGCGCTCGACAGATCGCCGTTAAGGTCGCAGACCTCTCCGAACTGCGAGACCCATTTGTGACCGTAGATTTCTGCCATCCGAGTCCAAAACCTAGCGATTAACCTTATGGGCAATTCGTTCTTCGGCAAGTCGTGCTCGACCCGCCGCTGACTTGTTGAGATTTTCATCGCTATTATTCCTAATATTCATATATTGGTTTGTTAATTGGTCTGTTCTTATGGATGTAACCGATTCGGTTAGGTCACACCTAACCAGTTCGGTTAGGTCACTCTCATCTGACGTTACCAGTTCGGTTAGGTCATCGAAACCAACGATTTCATAAATGTTCGACCGCTTCTTGCCCCTTCTCGTTTTCCGAATCCATCCCTTCGCTTCTAGCGATGTAGTGGTTCGAGAGATAACGTTCGGATGATACCCGCACCGCTCCGAAATCGCCTCGCGTCCCGGCCAAACCGGGCGAGTGCTTTTCGGATCGCGGAACGAGTACAACGCCATCAGAACCCGAGTCTCGATCAGCGTCAAACGATGGTCGCGGATCAGTTCGTTTGGGATGATCGTAAAATTGCTCAAGCGTTTGTCTCGTCCGGGAAAACGTCAGGCCGAATCTCGTGGCGCGGAATGCCTGTTTCCATTTCGATCTTTATAACGAACTGCGGCGGTATGCCTCGCGAGTTCTGCCGATTGATCCAGTTCCAAACATTCGATTGACGAACGCCAAGCATCCGCGCAAGCGCGGCTTGCGATCCAACCGCTTCCAAAATTTGTTCAAGCACCTTGTTCATGGGCCGCGATCATACATCACACTTGTGAAATTCGTAAAGCAGAAAATGAAATTGGCATCAACCCTATGCCAAAAAAAGTTTGCCAATATCCTTCTACCCTTCCTAATCCCAGGCAGAAAGTCTATATTTTTCAAACACTTATATCGCTTTACCTTCGCTTCACAGTTGTGTAAGATGTACGCGTTGTAAGACAAAAACAAAACAGGAGATAAGCAAATGACTGACGTAAGATTTTTCCATAAGTGTGACTGCGGTTCGATCATCCACGTTCGCGACGGATTCCAAAACGATGAGGGCAAATACGTTTCAGGATGCAAAACTTGCCGAACCGAATTGCCAGAAACCGGTAGCATCTCAGTTCAATTTGGACCGGGTTATTATGGCTCGGTCTACACGGGCCTAAATCATCCGACTCTCGCAGAGGTAGAAGAACTACCGCACTGGAATTACAGCATCGGCAGTGACTGTTACCCTGCTCGGTTCGTGCGCCGCATCAGCAAGACACGGATCGAAATCGAAGACCTAAACCGGGACGGCGAACCTTACGAAGAACGCCGCACCTTCATCGTTTCGCGTCGTAAGAATGGGCAATACAAAGTCGTCGGAGACAGCGGCCCCGGCGGTTACTGGCCTCACACCGAATCGATTTATCATCGCGATCCGCATTTTTAAGTGGCTCAATTTATGCCCCGTTTCGGCGGGGCATATGTGGACTCACTCAAACAGGAGATAACGATGCACTTTGAAGACGACGATAACTGGGAGCAAGCGCAAGCGGAAGAACAGATGCACGAATTGGCGCTCGCCTGCAACAAATTCGCCCTCGACATCAACGAGATCAGCGAGCAGTTGCAAGTGGCGGCAGATTTTTCCGAGCGATGGATGCTCGACGACGCGCGATACATGTTGCGATTGCAACGCGCTTTCTTGGACAAAATCATCGCGGAGATGGAGCAGAAAATCGGAGGGTGGCAATGACTCTCGACAGGAAAACTTACATGGGGTCGTCTGACGCGGCTCCCGCTTGTGGTCTCAGTCCGTTCGCCACGCCGCTCGACGTGTACAACGCGAAGCGCGACGGATCGCCAGAAATCGACACCATGCCTATCCGATTCGGCACTTTCAACGAGCCGTTTGTCCTTTCCGAGTTCACCCGAGAAACCGGGATCGCATTGAACGACCACCAAGCGCACAAACGCCATCCTGAGTACGAGTTCATCGGGGCGACCCTCGACGCGCTGACAAGCGACGGACAGGCGATTGTGGAGGCTAAAACCACCTCGATGCAGTACGACGAACTTCCGAAGCACATTTTGATTCAAGTGCAGGAGCAACTCGCTTGCGCCGGGTTGAAAATGGCATTTGTGCCGGTGTTGATGCGGGGCCGCGACTTCAGGATTTTCGAGGTCGAGGCTAACGAGACTTGGCAGGAATGGATTCTTGAGAAGATGGCGCGGCTTTGGATTCGCATCCAAGAAGGCGACCCACCGCCGCCGATGACCCTTGCCGACGTGCGTTCGATGTTTCCAGAGAGCGAGGAAAGCCGCCTGATGGCTTCTGATGAGGTCATCGAGTTGTGCGAAGGGCTGACCGATATCAAGCGCCAGATCGCAGAATTAAGCGATAAAAAAGATTTGGTTGAGGCCGCGATTCAAGGCGAGATGGGCAAGCACTCCACATTGGTGGACAATGAGGGTAAAATATTGGCGACGTGGAAGTCATCGAAACCGGGTGCTCGGTTCGATGCCAAAGCATTGAAAGAGGCAATGCCGGAAGTCCACGCGCAGTTCACGAAACAAACTAACGGCTCACGCCGTTTCATTCTTAAATAGGAGAGAAAAATGATTAGGACATCAGAAACACTCGGCGAACTTTCTACCGCGCTTGCTAAAGCGCAGGGCGAATTGGTTGACCCCGAGAAAAATACGAAAGGCTACAACTACAAGTACGCGGATCTGCCGATCATGTTGCAGACCATTCGGCCTGTTTTTGCAAGGCACGATCTTTCTTTCACGCAATTCACCTCGGGCGGTGACGATAATTTCGTGCAAGTCACCACGCGCCTGATGCACAAGTCCGGCGAATGGATGGAAAGCACGTTCTCGATGCCTATCGAAATCAAGAAGGGAATGTCGCTCGCGCAGAACATCGGCTCAACACTGACCTATGCGCGTCGTTATAGCATTCAGTCTGTGGTCGGTATCTCTGGCGATGCCGACACGGATCACAACGACGTTCGCCCTGACAAGAACGTCACGCCGACGATGCCGAAGCGCAACGGTCAGATCAAGGTCAAGAAGGTCTCATCGAATCAACTGATGGCGCAGATCGACCAAGCCACGAGCGGCGATGAACTGAACGCAATTATCGATCTGGCAAAAGAACTGCCGGAAGATGAAAAGAACATGGTGCGCGATGCGTATCGCATCAAGCGCGATGAACTCACCACAACCACCCACTAGGGAGAGAATCAATGATTAAGAAAAACCTCGTAGTCGCCAACGGAAGTTACCAGACCGCGAACGGCGAAGAAAAAACCAGATGGGTAACCATCGGGGCTTGGCACGAACACAACGGCAAGGATTACATCACCCTCGACGCGCACATCAACCTCGCAGGGCTTGAGCGCAAAGAAGGCGACACGCGAATATTTGCTAACCTTTTCGATCCCAAAGATCGCGGTGCGGGAGCAGGCGCGAGCGCGGGTCAACCGTTCGATGACAAGATACCTTTTTAGTCATGGACGATTTTATCGGCCAAGCAATTTTTTATTTGCTTATCTTCATCGGGTTCGGACTCTTGCTTGTCATTGCTGAATTGATTGGCGAGATGTTCCGCAATCCGCTAAACTTTTTGGAAGCCAAACCGATCAGGAGAGATCAAAATGACACTTGAAGACAAAGAGATTCGATACTGGTTGCGGCAACTGCGCCGCGATTATCTTTCACGGCTCGACGAAGTTAATGCCGCGCTCGACTCAATGCGAAGCGATGACATTTTTGAAGTCGGCAACAACACAACCGAAAGCGTTGAGTGCCATCAGAAGAATCTTTTGATTGAACTTGGATACCGCGAAGCCAATGAGCAAATCATGTTTCCAAGCACACAAAAAAAAGGCGCGTTAAGATTGGTCGGTACATCTCCTTCTGACTGATTGCGTCTCCATTGCCCCGGACTGGTT
>Ga0129351_1000201_pt1 | contig 21310 bp, 20 predicted proteins | sample CPBDNA_8_FD_94423 | JGI IMG/M metagenome (GOLD analysis project Ga0129351, IMG submission 94423) | Freshwater to marine salinity gradient microbial communities from Chesapeake Bay, USA - CPBay_Sum_27_0.2_DNA | ecosystem: Environmental > Aquatic > Marine > Coastal | place: USA: Chesapeake Bay... | reverse complement strand
TCCTAGTAACGCCTTCACAGCTAATAGCTTTTGAGCATATATTGTAACCTTTATCTCTTTTATATACTTCAGTCTTATCTAGCCAGTATTGTTCTCTCTCCAATAACAGAGACATTTCCTTAACTTCTTCTATTAACATAAAACAGAAAGACTTTTCACCATACTTATTCCAAGCATTCTGTAAATGTTGATTATGGTGTGAGTTTTTTTGAAGAGCAATAACATGCTCTCGAAACCTTTTTTGAAGGTTTTTTGTGGAGCCGACATAGGACATGCCGTTAATAGTATTTTTGATAGAATAAATTGCTTGCATATTATAAATAGTGCATTCAATCTTTATTGACTTTTATGCTGGCTGTTTATTTTTATTCCTTCATCGTCCAGTACCATAGATAACATATATGATGTGCCAGCACTGACCCAGCCGCAAATAAAAAAGTTTGCGACGGTATAGTCAAAAGTAAATAGCTCTGTCCATGGGCTTATCAAAAACATAAACTTACCAGCCCAATAACCAAAACAAAGTGTGCAGTGAAAAACTTTTCCTAATCCCCACAGCCATTCTCTACTAGGCCTGATTTTATTGAATATACTAGCATATACAACTAAGAATGTCAGCCCATAGCATGACAAAATAAACCAAAGCAAATCCATTTCTATTCCTTGTTTTCTAAAATATAACTCATCCAGTACGGGCTTCTATAGTAGCCTGGCACAATGGAGCCCTTTTGAGAATCATGTGGGACATCACCCAACTCGGTAGATTCTTCAGCATCAGGATCAGTAATCCTTTGATCAATTAGGTCTTCATATTCTTCGGAATACTCAAAGTACGGCCTCTCGGATTCTATCCATTTAGAGATGCATAGGAGCGCTATCTTAATTGGTGCTTTCAATTCCGTCTTAAGAATCACTGCTTCAAAGGAATCTGCTATGTTACCACCCTGTACCGTCTCTAAACTAACGACACCCTTATTAGCTAGATATTTGAACAATCTATCAGCAGCACCATAAGCAACACTACTGGTCACTTCTTCTTTCTTAAACGTCGTTATCTTGCTAAGTTCTGGCCTAACGACAATATCAATGTCTTTATGAGAATAAACAATAATATTTCCATCTAAAGTTTTTTTAGCTTTTAGAGAGAAGTTTACAATAACCCTATCTTCATCAAAAACTTTAATAAAAACTTTTTTCTTAGTTGGAACAAATTTGATATTCACATTGGGCATTTTAAATCTCCGATACCAGGCCCTGAATCTTCAGTATCTTCTTAATCATGCCATCATTGATTTGTTCGTTTTTAAAATTAGACAGCATTTCTAGGATTTGGATGCTCTTCTCAACAAGCTCTTTATCTTGCTCTAAAGATTCATTCAAAGCAACTGAAGAAAGTTCTTGCTTTAATCTGCTGATCTCGTCGCTAACGTACATCTTGAATTCCGTGACTGTATCGGGGGAGTAGACTACGTACCTACTTAGAAGATCCTTTTGAGACTCCGATAAAACGGTTCCGTACTTATCATTAAACTTCTTTACAAATACATTGTAAGTTAAATTGTCTATTGGTTTTAAGAGCATTGTGCTTTCTCGCGTAGAGCACATCTCTTCAACAATTTTCTTTTCAAGCAGAACTCTACTAGCTATAGGAGTCTTATCACTGAACAACTGCGAAATAGAAGCTAAGGTCTTGTAGTTTGAAACAAAATTCCTAAAGACGTCTCTTGAGAGATCAGAGTTTACCTTTTTTATTACTTCTGTTTGTTCGTCAAAAATGTCTTGTTGACTTAAAGAGTGATATACTCTCTTTACTTCAACCAAAATCTTCTCGGCTATATCTTGCTCGATACCAGAGACTTCGCATAATGTCTTGTATAGGGTTAGCTCTTTATGTAACACCGAATCCTTATGGAAGTGCTCTTTTAGGATAGCGAGAATAGCATTTTTAAATTTCAAGTCCTCGGCGAGAGTAGCCTTGGTAAGTTCTTTGACTAAAGATTCAAACAAAAAAGCTGTATTTCTTTTTTTATTGTGTTTCATCTTTTCTACTCTCCATCTTGTTTAATTCTTCTATCAGCATTGTTGTCTGATAATCAGTCGAGAAGATCATTTGTTCTTGGATCTTTTCTTTATCATCATAATTAGTTTCATTTTCTGCAATACCACGACCTAATTCGCCTAAACCTCCGCGACCCTCTAGGCCAGGAAGGTTTTTTCTTCTAGTCCCTATCTCTCCTATCGCTTGGTTTTTCATGTGCTTAGAAAACCCAACTTTCTCCCTGCCATCTCTATTACCAGGGGTAGCCAATAGAACATCGTCTCCTCCTCCTGCTGCTGCCGCAGGTTCAGCGCCTGCCTCACCAGCATCGGGTGCCGCCGCACCAGGCTCAGGGCCGAAGTCCCCCAGTTCAAATCCAGTAGGGGAGGCGTCCGCTGTTGGGGGGAGACCAAGAGCGCCTCCAGCCAGCCCTGCTGCAACTTCTGCGGCAACCTCACCAACAGCATTGAGGTCAGCATCGAACTTACGGTCGGTGTACATCTCGCGTCTATTTCTCGCGAACTCTTCCTCAGACATGCCAAAGACATTTTCTGAAATCCACCGCTTACTGAAGTAGCCTTCGGATGCATTTGTAGCAATAGTGAACTTCTGGTTCCAATGCTCAAGCTCCTGAAGCTCTGCAATCTTAGACGGATTGTTCAACGAAAGACTAAAGTTAACCAAATCCTCTCCTCGGAAGCCAAGGGTATGTAGGTGTACAATGCCAATCTTTTCTAGTTCTGATATGACCGGTCTTTGCAGTCTCTGTACCGTCCTGGCAAATCTGGCGTCTTTTTGAGCCAGTGTTGTCTTATCTTCAGTTCCACCTTCGCCTTGAGTTAGATATGAAGCAGGGACCTTGAGAGCAGAAAATAATTTGTCTCTTAGGTATTTGACATCATCAATATCATGATTTCTATTTTGTCCACCAACCTCTTGGATATCTGCGAATTTATTGCCACCTCGCACTGGAATGTAGTAATCTTCTTCTACGCTCATCGGATTATAGCGTAGGTCAACTCGACCAGTGTTCTTGTTAACGACTTGATTTCTCTTCATCGCAGTAATAACGCGCTGCATGTACTGTTCTACATCTTGCGGAGGGATGTTTCCAACATCAACATAAAAAGCTTTTCTTGAGGGTGCTCTTACGATACGATAAGCCATCATTGCGTCTTCCATCAGAGTCAACTGTCTCCAAATACGACGCGCAGGCTCCAAAACAGAAGTGCCATAAGGGTGATATTTATCGTTACCAAGAATTCTAAAATGTGCAATTTGCCAATTTTCAAAAGTCAAACCAGCAGAGTTCCATTGAAATTGAACGTAATTAGGGTTTGTCTTATCTTCTCCCTCTAATCTCTCGACTTCATTCGGAGGGAGCCCAATTGCATGTTTTACGCCGTATGTCTCATCAATGTCTAAGTAAAGAAAAAAGTCTCCATACTTACACATTGTTCTAGCCCAACCAAAAAGGTTAAACTTTACATTCAGAACGTCATTATAGAGTGAACTTAGAATACCTTTTATTTCTTCATTTGTACACTGAATGTGCAGCATGTCAGACAAAGCAGAAGAAGTTGTCATCTCGTCAGCATAAATATCCAAAGCAGAGGCTATCTCCGGCATGTACTCCATCTGATCTGAGTCTACATAACGTTCTGTTCTGTTCTGGTTCGCCATGTAGTTTGAATTCATAGACTCAAACGGATTATAATGAGATCTCTTAAATTCTTGGCCACTAGCAGACCTAAACATGCTAGAGTATTTATCTAGTTGTTGTTTGCGGATTCTGCGACCGTGTTGTGTACGGCGGCTTACAATTGGACCAGAAAATAATTTTGTTAATCTTTTATATAAATCAGATGATGGATTTTTTGGATTTTTCTTGTCTTCCTCTGCCATTTCTTACCCCTTCATGAGCCACATGTATTGTTGCATTTCTTCAAACGCATTTTCAATTTTTGCTTCTGTCCCACTATGTCCTAACATGCCAGGTATGGATGTGTCAAATTTTCTGTTACTAGTAATCAAAGAATTAAAAAATGCTTCTGTATATTCTGTCTCTCTTTTGTTGGCAGTTAAGGCTGTATCTCTGACCCAACAAGAGATAGCCAATGACATGATTAGGTCATCATTGTATCCCCTCATTGCTTGTGCCTTACCGTTGTTCCAAATAAAAGTCTCCATTTCCTTCAAAAGTCGATTAGAGCGTATAATAACTAGTTTGTTTCTTATAAACTCTTCTGTTTTAGCGATTATCAAAGGTCTTGTCTTTGTTGTGGTGGAGAAACCTGGGACGGAGTTGTCATTTGTGTAAGATACTTGCTGCTCGATAAATTCATGAGTGCCTTTGATAGAGTAGTAAATGTTTGGATAGTTAAGCATCTCTAGCTTCTCAAGAACGGAAATACCTATGCCAATGTTTTCAACAACCAAGAGAGCGTTATCATATTCTTTTCCCACTTGGCTTAGGATTGTTGAGTACATGTCCAAACTAGGCTTCCCTTGGTACTCTGCTACTTGCTCCATTGTAGAGGTCTTGAACACATGGAAAGCAGAACTATCTTTACCATCGCCCCTAGCAACATCGGCCACGATAAGATAATTCTCTCCTGGGATGGCTTTCTCCCAAATCCAGTAGTTACGGTCGAATCCAGTTCTGTACTTTGGTTCCAGAGTCGTGCTTTTAACATACTCAATATCGTCAGGGTGGATAACGGTCTCGCCAGAAGTATTAAAGTTACACTCTAGCTCTTGAGCAATTTGTCTCCGAGACATGTTTCTGGTTTCTTTTTCGAACCACGCACGATCTCTTTCAGGGTGTACATCCCATGGGAGGTTCGACGGAAAGAAGTCATTCTCTCCTAGATCTGCACCAGAGTATGTTTTATGAAACCAGTTACCCACACCATTTGGAGTCGAGAGTGCAATACAACGACCACCAGTTGACAGAGTAGGATACAGGCCAGTCCATAACTCATCTAGGCCTTCAATATGGGCAGCCTCATCAAGAACCAAAAGTGAAAGAGCCTCCGAACGACCAGCATCGCCAGAGGTAGAAGCTGCTTTAATTTGTGAGCCATTGCTAAGCTCAAAAGAAGAACGGTTATCTATCTTAATATCGGCAATTCGAATCCAAGGTGGCAGATTCTTCATGATGTTCTTTACTTTTTTGACCAAGTTAGTTGCAGTAGCAAACTTGGTTGCCATAACAAGAACATTTTTATCTCTATGGAATAACAGCATCCAAACAACATAAGCCGCTACAATAGTGGATAAGCCAAGCTGTCTTGCTTTTAGTACAATATTGAAACGATGGTCGTTAAAATTGACCAACATTTCGTCCTGATAAGGATATGTCCTAAAAGGTATCAGACCCTCAATCGGGTGAGATATCCTGCAGTAGTTGTTAATAAAATACGTCGGGTCCTTACCAGATCTAACTATCTCTTTTAGTATCTGCTTTTTGCTCAACTCATAAGCCATGTTGAGCTATTCCTTTTTTCTGGAATCGTTCTCTGGTCTTTTGCCCGCAAATCCGCCTTGCTCTAGGAAATTTCTATATGCGACATCCATACGATCTTCAGATGGAGCCTTGACCCCCTCTACTTCTGCCAATGTTCCAATGTTGTACATTCTGTGTGCTTGGCACCATGTACGTACACGCGAAGTGTTTTGGACAATAACATTCACGTCTCCGTCAGCAGTGAGCGTTAGGGAATCACCAGTTACCGCACGATACTCTTTCTTGAGGAAGTTCGCAATTTCGTTAATCATAGATTCTATATCGCTCTCAAAGCCGCCTTTATAAACTTCTTTTAATTGTACTTCAGCGTGATAATTGATACGAAGTTTGTTTCCATGAAACGATACTCCAAATCCATCCATCACTCGCTTGTCCACAAGAGGGTTTCCCTCTTCTCTCTTCAGGCCAACAGTACGAGCTTTACCATCGGAAGAGTAGTCTTCAACGTGAGCCCCATCATAAGCATTAGCAGCTGCCTGTGATATCCCTCTAATAATCTCTAATGTGGTCGCCATTATTTGTCTCCCTTTGGCGGTCGCCATCCTGATTTCCACCTCTCCTCTCTACCATCGACCCACTGTATATAGCAGTTGTAACAACAACTGTATCTAATCATATAAATATCGTCTTTTGGATTGAAGGAATAAGTTTCACAGATTGGACACTGCCTCTTACTAGTTTCTCTAGTAAGTAGTTTTTTAGAAACTAAAATACCATTGACTTCGTGTTTCTCTTCGCTTTCCTCGTATGCTTTCTCCTTCTTAGAGAGTTTTTTTAGTTCTTCTATATAAAGCTTTTCCTTTTCATCATTCCAATGACTGCGAGGATTTTGGACTGCCTCTACTCCATACTTTTGTGAAATAGCTTTTTCAATTCTTACTATTCTATTGGGGTCCTTCACTATGCCTCCATCTTTTGCTTTATAAGAGAAACTAAATTTGATGCATCATGCTCAAAAAGGAAAGGGAAAAATGCATGTATAAGACACAAAAGCGCAGCATAGAACAACATAAATGAAAAAGCTAGAGCACGTACCATGTGTCCTAGATATGACATTCCAATTGTTTTTGGATGCTCACGGAATAGCTCTATCAATCGCATATGCAGCCCCAACTCCTAATGCTATACCAGCCACTACGCTTCCAGCTATAACTAGCGGAAGATTGACCTTCCTGTCCTTTTTAATTAGTTCTCGTAATGACTCTATTTCTTCGTCTCTAAGAGAAATCTTTTCTTCATATCTAAAAGTTCTTTCTTTTAATTTAATATTTAGAGACTCTATATCTAGAATAAATTTCTCTCTCTGTAAACTTAATTCATAATTCAACCTATTCTCAAACTCTCTTTCTTGGAATTCTCTCCAAGTTAGAAGCTTGGCAGTAGCAATATCATCAAAGCACGTAGCTTGAAATGGTACACGACCACCGCTTGGCACCAATGTGAAGCTGCCGTCTTGTGCTATCGCAGAGTTACACAAAACTAAACTTATACTTAATATTTGTGCAATCTTACTTAACATAATCAAACCCAAATGCTTGTTCTATTTGTTCTGCTAGTAACTCTGGGTTGTCTCTTCGTAATGTGACAACCTCTTCTGCTCTAGAGTCTCTATCAGCTTCTATGTCGCGCTGTACTGTCTCAAAGATGGTCTCTAGCTCTTTTATCCTGTTTTGGTACTGTTCTATGACTTGCTTTTGAAGCTCTGCCTCGCGAGCATGGCTTTTCTTAACTACAGCAAGTTCTTTTTCGTACCTCTCGGTTGCATTATCAAAGCTCTGTATCAGTGAGGAGCGATCATAATACCAAGAGGCAGAGACGATTAAGAGCAATAACCCAATTAATATTTCTCTCCAATATCTGGTTAAAAGTATAATGGATGGATTCACTGTAACTCCGCATGTATGATATAATTAGTTTAGCAGTCAACAAAAGCATATCCTTCTTTTTGTTCGATAGTGATCTGCATATCGACACAATCCTTTAGAGCCTCAAGGTGAGAAATCAAAAGAACAGTTTTGAAATGACTCTTAATCATGTCGAGCATCCTTGTGAAGCCCTCCATGTTCTCTTCATCAAGCGCTGTCCCAGGTTCATCTAGAATAAAGATATCGCCCTTTGGCAAGTTAGAGACAGAGAGCATAGATAGTCTAATCGCCATTGCAGCAATAGTCTTTTCTGCCCCTGAGCCCATTTCTAGTGGTCTAGAATCTTGACCTGGGTGCTGGATATAGATGTTTAGTTTCTTTCCATCATCCTCGAAATAAACATCAAAGTCAACGATGTTCATTAAGAACTTAGAAATCTCTTCGTTGATGACTGGTAGCTTGCTCTTAATGATATCATAAGCGATACCATTGCTGTGCATACACTTGAGATAAAGATCATATGCAGAATACTCTTCTTGAAGTCTGACTAGCTCCTCTTGTTGTTCCCTGAGGTTTTTAATCTTCTGTTCTAACGAGCCAAGCTTTTTGTACAAGAACTTTGCTTGATTATTAAGATCTCTAAGAGAAGACAGTGCTGTATCTAGTTCTCGCTTCATGGAATCCCTCTGTTCAACCAGTAGGTTAAGACTATCGATGGCTTCCTTATTGATTAGATACTGTTCTTGCTTACCTTCCAAGTCTGCTATTTCTATTTCCAGACTCTTGATAATCGCCTGGTTCTTGTCGATTGTGAGCTTTGCTCGATCAAGTGCTGTTTCGTATTCTGATTTCTTTGCAATAATTTTCCTATACTTGTTTACGTTCTCGGTAGCCTCGTCAGGATCTAGGACTCTTCTCTTCTCCTGAAGTTTGGCTACCGCTGCTTCAAGTTGTGAAGCTTCTTCAACATTTAGGGGTATATTCTCTTTTGCGACATAAGCATCCTTAATAAACTTACACGTCGGATAAGAGTTTCCACATGGAATTCCATCCAAGATAGAAGCTTGTCTTTCATTTCTTCGCTTGTCGGCCATGATGTTGCTAATTTTTGCTTGGAGATCAAGTATAAGTTGGTCAATCTCAGAACATTTAGAGAGTCTATTTTCGTAAGATGGCAAATCAAATGATTCAATATAATCAACAAAAGCTTGAATAACCTCGTCATACTTTGCAATCTTCTGGCCTAGATCTTCCTGCTCGTCAACAGTAGAAGATAGTTTAGTTCTCTTTGCTTTCAAGCTCTTTACAATTTGGTTAATGTCAACAAGCTCTGTCGGGGTTCCATCAATCTTTGACTGTAACTCTGTTAGAGCTTTTTTCTTTTCTTCCACATCAGCGGAAGAGTCTTTTATTTCCTGTTGCTTTTCTTTATGCTCTAAAATGCATTCTTCTAAGTCATAAAGTGCTTGATCGATATCAGCAGCATAGTCCTTACCCTCCAACCTCTTGAGAGCGCCTCGTAAATCAGAGGCTTCAACCTTGGCAAACTTGTACTTTCGGTCGAATATCTCCAAGTCTAGGAACTTGGCAAAAATCTCTTTACGCTTTGTAGAGCCCTCACGGATAAATGACAGCGAGTCTAGCTGTGACGACATTGAAGTCAGCAAGAAGTCATCAATTGTGCCAAAAACTTTTCTGATCTCTTTATCTGTATCATTTCTGGTCAGACCATTGCGCTCGGTTGATAGACCATCGATAGAAGTAGAAGTAAAGTTAACGTCCGTCTTCGCCTCTATGACCTGCTGTCCATTGGACTTCCTAGTGTATTTATCTGACTGTCGTGTAATGTTCCAAACAGTGCCGTCTTCTGTCAAAATCTCTAGTTCACCACGAGCGTAGTCTTTGTCGAAATTAATGACATTTACGTTCTTTCGTTCGTTCTTCGACGTTGTATTGAACATTGTGTACAGCAGACTATCAATCACACTAGACTTGCCAGAAAAGTTCTTACCAAACAAACCAATAATTCCATTTAGGTTTGCAAAGTTGATTCTGTTATCTTCACCGTAATTAAACAAATTGTCGAAAGTGAGAGACCTGATTGCCCAGTTGACGTTTCTAAGGACTTCTTCCTTTTCTTCTGCCATCAGGTTATACTTGTCGTTTAGCTCCAAAATTTTGGACATGACAGAATCGTTTAGTTTGTAGTCTGATAGAAACTGCTTAATCAATCTCCTCTGGACCACAATGTCTCGCAAATCGTCATGTCTAATATGATCCACTGCGTCTTTGTCGAGACTGTTTTGGCTAATGTTTCTGTTCAGGAAACTAATACTTTCTGGTCTATACTGATGTTGAGCAACATCAACTGCTTTCTTCATCTCTTCTAGTGAGATATTCTCGTTCGAAAGCAAACGAATTCGAGCACCCTTAGGCACTTCCACGTGCGGTAACTTACCAGACTCAAGCTCTACGGTAATGAAAGGCTTTGGATTCCTGAAAGTAACTCTTTTGACCTCAAAATTGTCTCGGTCTTGGATATCCCAAATCAATATTCCCTTGTCTTCTGACTCGCCAAAGCCTTGCTGCACTGTCGAGCCAGCATATCGAATCTTGCCATGTTTATCCATAGCTTGGGCTTTGTGAATATCTCCAAGGAAAGCATAATCAAATTCTTCAAAAATGTTTACATCATGTTCTCCCTCTTCCATGACCCAGCCGCTGTCTGTTTGGCAATTAGAAATGGAGCCATGGTATAGAGCAATATTAACGTTGTCATAGTTCGAAGGATCTTGCCAGTTGCCCTCATCGAACACAGACAGGACGTTAAGCGCAAAACCGTCCCTCAGATAGACTTCTTGCGACTTCTTGAGTAAGTGTAGGTTTGGGTGCTCAAGAGCCTCTACAATAGGCGTTAAGGCATCGAGACGGCCCGTGTTCTTAAGGTTGCCATCATGATTGCCCAGGATCACATAAGTCGGAGCGATAGAAGCAAGGCTGCTCAAAAAATCAGAACACATATCTACAAACTCTGGTGATATCTGCGTCTTTGTGTGGGCGATATCACCACAATGAATAATATAATCTACTCCCTCTTCAATTATAGCGGCATAAAGTTGTTCGAATACTTCATTATATTCTTTGTGATACTTTAAATTTCTAATGTGGGTATCACTAATATGGGCAAATTTCATTTAAATATTCCTTATGAGTTCATACAATTGATTATTTGGGCTAATTCTCATAGCATTTTCTTTTCTATTTTGCAAGACCTTGATTGGCATCTCTGCCACATCTTCGTAGCCTGAAGTATCGATCTGATATACTTCGATACCATAGCGTATTAGAATTGTGGCCACCTTTGTTGCTTTTCTGCTCGCGTCTCCATCAAGAGCAAGAAATACTTTTGATTCATTTCTTACCACATTTTGGAATAGTTTTGATTCAACTCTCAACGTAGAGCCAAGCAGAGGTATTGCCATACCTACTTCTTGCGCTCTTATTGCGTCGAAAACTCCCTCAACGAGAATGATATCCCGTTCCCAATCAACATACAATTCATTAAAGATAATGTCTCTATTGACTTTGGGATTCTTGTATCTCTTCCAATCACCGTCATATGAGCGAGCAATAAAAAAGTTAGCTCTACCTGTCATCCCAAAAGATGGAATAATAATTCTCTTACCGTATTCGCCTCTATCGCAATATCCAATCTTCCACCTCAAAATGTCTCGCTTTGTAATGCCACGACTGTTGAGATAGTTTAGGGCATTTCTGGCGGTTAAGTAGTTCTTATTTGCAAGAGGAATAAACTCTGCGGGCAGATCAATGACTTCTTCTCTGGCCTCCTCTTCTTCTTTAAATATATCTTCAAAGCCAGTAATATCAACCTTACCGGATAGGACTCTCCACTCTTGGACGTCTTTAAAGGTTCCATATCTCTTTACTATGCGGTATAGATCCTTTCCGCGTGTGTCACACACCCAGCATTTAAAGACGTTCTTGTCTATGTTTACGGAAAGCTTGAGCTTATGATGGCCGCAATATGGACATGAAAAAAGAAATTCTTGACCAGATGTTTTATACTGGCCAAGAATCCCGCTGATGATTTTGAGTTTGTCATTCATGCACTAGGCATAGCTTAGTGCTGTTCGGGTGTCAATATCCGCCACCGCCGCCAGAGAATCCGCCTCCAGTCGAAATCTCCATTTCCTGCTGATATGCTAGTTGCAAGCCTATAAGTGCTGCCTGCACAAAAAAACTAAGTTTTAAAAAATGATCATTTATAAAACCGGATAAGTTCTGTGTGTACGGAGTGCCTTTTAATATTTTATTTAACTCTTTTCTAGCTGCTTCTATGTCTTCTAAAGGTTTCTGACCCTGTAAGCGGCTGAGCCAACCAGAACCAAAAGCGCGTTGGAATGTCGGTCCTGTTGTTCTCCAGGCTACTTTCCAAATTTCAGGATTTGTTATAGCCTGCGCTGGGCTAAGTCCAGCGCTGGACGCTGCTTTAAAGAAAGCTTTACTAGCAACACGAGCACCTAGACCCAAAACAGGCAAAGCAGCTAGAAAGTTAAATATCGCCTCGACTGGTTTATCTCGGTGAAGTGCAAGAAGTCCCGCTAGGATATCTGCAAAATTCCCAATCCCAGGCAAGAGGCCAGCTATTTCCCCTATTTGCTGGAGTGCTGCTTCGGGGTCTTCTTTAGCTTTCGCGAACATCTGATAAATACTTTGAGCAATCTGGTCTTCTCTTTTCTTTAATAAACTACTCATTTTTTCAGGATCTAGCTTATCCTGCATGGCCCCACGCACTGGGCCTTCCATGCCAACTTCTAAAATAAGATCTTTTTTAACCCTAATTTTCATTAGATGTTTACCCCTTTATGATTTTCTGCCAACGGTTATAAACAGATTCGCTTACAAGCTGCTCTTCTAGTGTTTTCAGCTTATCATCAACGAGGCCCTTTAAATAGGTGGCTTTAAATGGGCCAGCTTTAAGCTTAGGGATAAGGGCCTTTATCTCGTCGGCCAACTCAGACCTTTTGAACTTCTTATCTCCCTGGGTAGCTAGGCCACTAGAAATCTGCTGCAACTTTTCTTTGTCTGATAGGGGGCCTGTAGTATCTGCCGTTCTGGCTGTCGTTCTGGCTGTGGCATCTGCCGTTCTGGCTGCCGTTCTGGCTGTAGTACCTGCCGTTGCTTGGCCCATCGTTGAGGCAAGAGCTTTTGCGGTTACTGGGCCGAAGACTCCATCTACAGGAACACCAAGCTTGGCTTGCAACGCTTTAACTGCGGCTATGGTTGCAGGGCCATAATCGCCATCAATTTTCAAATCTTCTAATCCAAAAGGATCTTGCTGTCTAAGCATAAATTGCAACTCTTTGACTCCGTCTCCTCGCGTATATTTGCCAAGAATCGAGCCTCGGTTCATTACATCATCAAGTTTAACATTTGTGCTTCTATATTTTGACTTAAAAATATCGCCAGAAGTGTCTTGAGTTTCGCGAGCTATGGCTGCTAGATCGGTAGGTTCTACGCCCTGGACGTCTTGCTCCGAAGGCCCCTCCGGTCCATCAGGAATTTCAGCGTCATCGAAAAGATCGCTCAGATCCAGGTTAACGCCATCGTCCTCCATAGGAACCGGTTTATCAAATTCTTCGTCTTCGGGAGTGTTAAGGCCAACGGCTTCATCTCCACTGAGCTCCATAGGAATTTGCTGTAGAGGGGGGTCTTGTTCATTCAGAACAGATCTAATTTCTTGTAAGACTATTTTCCTTACCTTATCAATGGTTGTGAGCTTCTTCATAAGTATCTCCTTTTATTTTATATAAATATCTACTAAAAGTTATCGATTCGCAATCACCATAGGATTCTCGTATTGTTGTTTAAATTGGTCCAGAGGATTAATAAGGCCAGGATCTGTTGCATCATCAATTTGCGGCTGCGAGATGATTTGATAAATTTGATATCCAGCAAGTGAAAGTATAGCAGGTACCATAAACAACTCAAGCTTTTCAAAATTATTATTTATAAAAGCAATCACTTTATTGTCATAGCCTGCATCTTTTAGGTATTTGGTAACAACTTCTTTTGCGCTCGATGTTACTTCCTCTACAGAGGATTTTAAAGCTTTCTCTGTTATTTCTCTACCTGTGGATCGCTTCCAGATAAGTTTTATCGCTTCCCCCAAAGCTTTTGTACCACCCTTTCTGTATGCGGCCCTTAAAAGCCCAGAGGATAAGCCAACAAGAGGCAAGGCTGCCATAACATTAATCAGAGCCTCAAACTTTTCGCCCCTAGCTAGTGCGATGCCCGCTGAAAGAAGATCTGCCACAGATCCAATTGCGGGCACCATACCAGCAAATTCCAATAGAACCTGTAACGCCAGTAGAGGATCGTTTTTTGCTTGCTCTGCGGTCGATTGAAGAGTTCTGGCTAGCTTATCCGGTGTCGTGGAAACTTGTTGCTTTACCTTTTCAGGATCTAGCTTATCCTGCATGGCCCCACGCACTGGGCCTTCCATGCCAACTTCTAAAATAAGATCTTTTTTAACCCTAATTTTCATTGGACACTTACCCTTTAATAATTTGCTGCCAACGGTTATAAACGGATTCGCTTACAAGCTGTTCTTCTAGTGTTTTCAGTTTAGCATCAACGAGGTCCTTTAATTTAGAAGCTTTAATTGTGCCGAACTTAATTTTGAAAAGGTTTTGTAGCACTAAATTCAAGTCAGCCTTTTTGAACTGCTCATCTGCCGGTATGGTATCTAGGACACTAGAAGCCTGCTGCAAGATTTCTTTCTCACTAGAGGGTGTAGCTTTAGGTGGCACAGCTTCGCCACCACTTTGACCTGTTGTCATATAATTTTGCAGAATCGCGACCATTTCAGAGGGACTAATAAATTTTTTATTTTTATTTTTTGCTTGTAGTTTTCTCAATTGATCTTTGTAAAACCGTACAAAGCTCCTAAAGCTACTATCGTAGCCTTCGATTGCCTCTTGCATGAGAGAACCAGCTGTTAATCGTTGCCACAAAGAAACTATTTGTTCAGCAGCTTTTTTATCTGGTGTTTTCTCCACATACTCTTCCCAATCACTTGCGATATTACTTGGCTTCTCAGCTTTAGTGGGCTGGGGAACTTGCGGACTTTCGGACTCTTCCTCGTCAGTTCCGTCCAACGTAGCTTTAGTTAGCTCTAAATCTCTGTTGATTTCTATTTGTTCTTCTCTTCCCATAGAATCAAAAATTTCCTGTGCTACCTCTGCTGGGGTCTCAGGATTTAAAATCAATGATTGTTTGGCATTAAATATATTATTATCATTCAAATCTGGTACAGATTTTAATGTTTTGATTATCAACTGATCTGGTGCTTCTCCCTTGTCAAATTTTTCCATAGAAGCCAGTGCCAACATAGCACTTAGAGTTACAGGGTTGACCAAATCTCGGATTGGTTTGTCTGTATCCTCTACAGGCCGGTTGTCATAGAAGGCATCTATCAGTTTAGTCTGTTGCTCTGGACTTGGACTAATAGACCCATCTTCTCTCTTACCCGGCTTAATACCCCATAGATGTTCTTCTGCAATTTCTTCAAGCTCTTTGAGTTCATCTATCGATATTCTGCCGCCTGTATCATAAGAGACGTCTTCTATGTCAGCGTCAGTATCTCCGGTATCTATAAGGTCAGTATCGCCGGCATCTTCATCGGACGTGCCTTCAACATCGACAAGTTCCCATTTCCCCTTGCTGGCGTTAAACCTTTTTATAACTCCATCTTCATCGCCACCTGGGTCGTGTTTTCTAGCTAAGGTTCCATCTGGAAATGACCCATCTTCTCCTGCCAACTTATCAGTGTAACCAATGAGCTTCTTGCTAGCAGTATTCCATGGATGCGGATAATCATCTGTTGGCTCATCTGTTGGCTCATCTGTTGGCTCAACTTCTTTCAGCATTTTTCTAACCTCTTCAGTTACGAGGCTTTTAATCATAGTTTTAGTTATTTTCTTTTTCATATCAGAAGCCCTCAGTCTGGTCGGAAACAGAACCCATTCTTTGCGCTGGCTTCTCACTTGGTGCCGCTAGTGACTCAGGTGTCGTTGTAGGAGGGGTTGTTTGTACCTTTACTTTTCCTCCCGTCCCTTTTCCATTCGGAGTATATACCCAATAGATAACTGAACTGAGTGCATCGATACCCATTAGAGCAAGAAAAGCTACGGTATAGGTTATAGTTTTTCTTGTAATATTCAACGTATATTCACCTTGTTTTCCAATTGGCATAGAGATAACTACATCAGTCGCTTTTGTTTGTACCAAATTGTCTTGCTTACTCATACTTCTAGCTAACAATTTATCGCCAAGACCCCCTGTTTCTAATGAAAGAACAAGCTGTCTATAAGTCTTGCCTTCATAATCAGTGCCAGCCAGCAAAGTCCGCATAACTGCCCCAAAGGCTTCAACGGACTCTTGATATAACTCTGGAGTAAGCTTCTTCGAACCTTTTAGTAGTCTGTAGTATTCACTGATTTGGGAATTAAAATTTATGTAATCTTGTGGTCTAGATTGGGCCATGTCCTCCCTTAAGCTCTTTATTACTGCGGAGTGAATTACTTCTAGCTGAAGTCTAACCGCCTTAACCATTTGATTATCTACATTTGGTGCAGCTTTTAGGCTCTGAACTATAGATCGTGCTGCGTCACCAAATTCTCCATTTTCTAGGACGTCTTCCGCCATTTTTAGAGTTTTCAATGATACGCTAGCTTTATCTCTTGCGTACTTCCTCATAAGTTCTTGCCTACCAGCCTGGTATTTGTCGCTATTCTTGATGGCCTGTCCTACCTTTGAAAGTGCCTCTAAACCAGCGATAACCCCAAGGGCCGATGCAACTCCTTCTTCTAGTCTATTCGCCCTCTTTTCTTGTAGAACTAATTTTGTTTCCTCGATAATGATCTGATTGATTTCAAATTCCGAGAGTGATATTTTATTTTTGTCCATGTTGTAGAATCTCCAATACAATTTAATTAGTTAAAAAAAGAACAATCGGCTTATATAATATTTTCCTTCACTACTCAGAGCTATATGTGTTTCTATAGAGAATACCGGCTTTATTAGCCAAATCCTGTATAGCTTCATATGACATGGAACCGCCTTTCTTAACCATCATACCAATAATCTCATTAGCAAAATCATATGTTTCATCGAAAGGCACCTTTTGTAAATCAGTACCTTCGATTGCTTCTACTTCATATATTCTACCAAGAAGGTTAAGTGTAGCATAAGACAAATTTGCCCACTTCATGCTAAAGACCTGATCAGTTTTTCTGATCATAAACTCAGTAAAATCATCAAGAGTACCAACAGGTATTCCGTAAAACTTGTATAAAAGCGGCTTGCCTGGGATCCTCTTAAATACTTGTTCAAGCATCTCCTTGTCTGTCAGAGCAGCTTGAACTGTCCCAATGTATCGATTGGATGTCTTTAAAAAGTCAACACCCTTACCTTTGCCAACTAAGCCAGTTTCGTTTAGGGCTCGAAGGGCTTTCATAAAAGCAACTTTGTTTCTTGTCTTGGCTGCAACATAAGCGGCAGTAAAAACAACTCCCACACCCGGCAAGGAAGCTGTGGCCATGAGCGACCCAGCGATATAATCTCCCTTAGCAAAATCCTTTGCAGCAATTATTAGCTCCAACAAAGAGCCCCAGACCGGAACAAATGCAGCAACAAATGGACCAATCACGTCAACAGCCAATTCAAATTTTTGTAGACTAACTGGCGTTGAGGTAATATATTTTGGCCGTTCCCCACTAAAAGGTCGATTTTCTGGGGGGAAATACTTATCTAACGTTTCTCCAGCCATTTCTTTTGTTGCATCAATTGCTTGACCTATAACGCCTTTTTCTTCATCGTCTTCTGGCTCTTCTACTGGTTCTTCTACATCAGGAGAAAGCGCTGCTGAAACAGCTTTCGCCGCGCCTGGCGAAGCAATCCCTGGTTTGGCAGCATCGAACATTGAACCACCAAACTTTTTCAATAAATCAACAAAACTAGATCTTTCATTTAAGATATCAATCCTAACTTGGTCTTCTGGGCTATGATTTGGGATAGCATTGATCTCCCTCAAGACTTGCCAGGTTTCTTCAAAAGTAATTTTGTTAATCTGCTCTTCAGTTAGGAATGTCTTACTCATGTCAGGGTTTCCTTATTCTGTCAAAAGTCTATGACAAGCTCTAGCTATAATTAAACTGTCTGCTCTGTCATAAGAAGTTGGCTTTGGATTTCCATGCTTTGTATATTCTACTTGAAATGAATCCTCGCTCTCCAATAAATAGTTCAAAACCACTTCTTTTGCCTTTTCTCCTCTTGAAACTTTTATGCCATTTAGCTTGCGTGCCTTGGCTGGCGGGATATGAGTAGGTGTAACTCCTATAATGTCTTTACATAGCCAAGAGACAATGCCGTTGAAAGCTTGTAGTGTTGCCATAGTTTTAGCAGTAGAACCGCCTGATTTAAAGAACGTAAAGGCTTCCTCTATTGCTACATGCTTTATGTCATATAATTTTTTTATTTGTTCAAGCTCTTCCTTAATAAACATTCCTTTACTATACAGATCTGAAAGTAAACGTTTGTTTCTTAGGTCCCAGGCTTTGCAAACTATTACATTTGACTCCTGATCAAGAATGGTATATCCGATTACAGAAGTGCTAACATCTAATCCCAATATCATATGTCTAACTTTATCTTAAAACTAAATTCTCTATCTTCTGTCTTTTTAACCGGTTTTGCAACAGTTGTCACGGCAATTAAATTCTTTTCTTTATCGTAAATTCCTATTTTTGAGATATAAGTTTCTTTAGCAAAACTTGCCGTAGGTGTTATGAACGAAGAACTAACAATATTTGCTGTTGGAAGGTCGGGCTCTCTGTAAGAGATGGAGCTAGTCAAAGCGTCATAATACCCAGAATCTGAGCTATAGCTAAGATAAGTTGGATTATTTGAAAAGTTAAGTTGTCCTTTGGGAGCATGGGCAAACATTGTGACCACAGGAACTTCGTGAGAACCAGAGAAATAGAAGCCATAGCTCGCAGATGCTCTTGTAGTGGCCCCCTCTCCATCATTTGGGATACCGTCATTAGCCCCAACTCCAAAGTAAAGCCAAGACGATGTTACAGCAGTTCCAGTATTTTTATAATCTAGTTGAGCATCAGAGGAAGGACCAGTTGTTTGTAGATCCCAACTTCCAGTCAAAATAACAAAGCCCTGCTTGTACAAGACCATTCCAGCTACGCTACCAGAGCCAGTGCTACCCTCTGGCCCTACTTGTATCAATTCCCCGTTTTGATTTATATCACGAAGTTCTCCGATTAACGTACCAGTTAAGAAATATTTTAAATTTACTGTACCTTTCTCTAAAGAAGAACCATAAAAAATACCAGGGATACTAATCAAGTTTACTGGGACAACATCCAAGTCTCTGCTGTAGCCGTCACTAAACGAAGCAGAATATTGAAAATGAGGGCTCATAGTTGCATGTCGTTCAATTGTATTCCTTAGTGCGCTAATATGAGATCCTTCAATATTCTCCTTTATGTAATCTAGATGCTCTTTCAGTGTTGAGTGGACCTGCGGGTCACGTTTGGCATAATAAAAAGCATAGTTTGCATCACTTAGAGATTGAGAATGATTGTTGTCAAAAAATTCTCTTGTAATTGATGCTGACAGAGGATAGGCGGAACCACTTATCGTATCTCCGTAATCTAGTGCATAGAAGTCAGAAGTGGATACTGTCTTGAACGCGGTGAGAGAGCTATCTCTTGTAATAAAAGAATATATTAGACCAGTGTCAGCAGAAGTCCTATCTACGTTCATTTCATACAAACTTATATGCCCAGTTGGAACTCCAGGCACACTGCTATTAAAAGCACCAGCTTGCTCAGATCTGTTATTATAAAATATCTGAGAATTGTATATATCAAATCTGTGAGAAGGATTAGTTTCTATCTGGTTGACAAATAGGTCATTTCCTGTAAACCTATAGAATGCCATACGAGCACCCCCTTAGTAATCCAGGCGTACTCGTAAAGTCAACTCGTTGCTAGGATCCTTCTTAAGAGGCTCTGAAACCTTGGCCACTGCCAGCAATTCGTTGTCTGGGGAGTAAAGGCCGACACTTGTAATGTAGGTTACAGGGCTATTATTTGCATTACCATCCTTCACAACAATCTCGCTTGGACCATTAGATGTGGATAGGTAAGTTGGATTTGCACTGTAGTTGAATTCTGTATTGTTGGCTCGACAGAAATAAATTGTTGAGTTAAGCTCTGTTGTGTTATTAAACTGTAGATTGTACGTTCTGTTTCTTAAGTTCTGTGCCATTACCTCAATGGTCGAGCCTGTAGTTGTATTAAAGCCCGTGGTTGATGCCCCAGCAGGGCTAAATGTGACAGTTCCCTTTGAGTTGTTGAGGATTCCGCCGTCAGCAGCATCCGAGAAAATAGAGCCACTAATTACTGCTACTCCTGCTTGATAGAAAACAAGCCCCACCTTGTAATACTGATTTGCTGCCAGTATGTCTGTTCCAACAGAAGCAGTGGCAAACAGAACGCCATACTCACCGGCAGGAGAGTTTACAAAGTACCCATCGGAGCCAGAGTAGTCTGTAATTTTTATTCTCTCTGACGAATCGGCACCATGAGCAAAACCATCAGTAGTAATAAGCTCAAGTTCAAAGGTGCCCTTCTTGATCTCGTCTTTTGTTAAGATTCTGGCAAAGTTAACAAAGTAACACTCGTTAATCTTTGTGCCACCGCCGATTACATCACCATCTTCGTCAAAACGTCGAACAGCAGCGTTCTCGTCATAGCCCATCAGAACTTGTGCCATTTGATTATAAATATTTATTTTCTTTGAGTTTTGTGTATTGCTCGCTCCAGAGAGAGAAGATTGCGCCGAGTAGCCAGCGGTTATATCAAAAATGTGATTAGCAGAAGAAGATAGGTAAGGATAGTCATATACCGACTCAAACATACCATGAGTGTAAGTCTTGATGTGAGGCTCGGAACCAAGAGCAACAGTATCGCCCCCGTATGTACCAGATACGATAGAGCCCGTCACGGGAATAGACTCATGCAACAGAGTTCTAGTTGTTGTTATATCGTTACTGCCTAAGCTCTTAAAAGTTGTCGCCATTATATACCTTCCTTATTACTGCTTCTTAATGAATCTAACTGGGATATCTATGCTGTAGCCTGTCGTTACACCTGTAACCCTGATGATAGAATCAATGTGATAGACAGATGTACTACCTACTGTCGAGGTGCCGCCAAGTCTAGTAAATAGCTTAGTGCTACCGTTAAGCTCCAAAGAGGCTCCGATTCTGAATTGGATTCTTGTGCCTCTCGGCCCATTGATAGAAGAATCGCTGGAATCAACGCTCGTAATATTTGATACGTATGCACTATTAGATAAAGTAAAGAAATAGCTTGCCATCTGTGCTTCGTTCACGTAGGCTGGGTTTCCTCTGTTGCCTGCATTATTATAAATTGTACCAAATCTATTATCAATCTCAACTTGATATCTCGTCTCTAAGAGATCCGCCGACAACTGAGATTCAATGCTAGGACTGCCTCCATTTGAATCTACACCCTGATCGACAACAATTGTCGTACTTGAAACAGAAGATGGAGTCTCGCCCCAAATAACTCCTGCCGTAGTCCCAACAGCGTCTTGAGTGTCGCTGTCTACCGCGATTAAGAAAGCATTGGTTCCAGACTCGCGTACACTACCGAAATCGGCACTCTCAAATAGTTCTAGGATTGGTAAGAACAATACGTCATTTCTAGTCAATGTAACTAGGCGATGATGCATTGAAGCCTCTGGATCAGT
>Ga0129351_1000185_pt1 | contig 21874 bp, 16 predicted proteins | sample CPBDNA_8_FD_94423 | JGI IMG/M metagenome (GOLD analysis project Ga0129351, IMG submission 94423) | Freshwater to marine salinity gradient microbial communities from Chesapeake Bay, USA - CPBay_Sum_27_0.2_DNA | ecosystem: Environmental > Aquatic > Marine > Coastal | place: USA: Chesapeake Bay... | reverse complement strand
GAAAAAGGAACCAGTAAAATATTTGCAACACAGTATAATCTATGTAACATCGCGCAGAAATTATTTACTATTACGAATAATTTTTAATCTCTCTTCGCCAATTGCACCAGTTTATATTGTAACTGAAAATAATGAAGAATTTAATAGAGAATTAAATAATGCAATACTAAATAATACAAACCTACCAAAAAATGTTCTGAAATTTACACCTTAGATAGTAAAATCACCAATTGGATTTTCTTGTTCAGTAACAGTATTACTATCAGTGTTATCCTCCGCATCAGACATTAGATCTTCACTAATAAGTAAATTACGCATAATTTCATAACACGATTGTTTTAATGAGTTAAATCTACTACCATTTGTAGTCATTGGCTCAATAGAAAAAAATTGGTCTTTAACTTTTGGAAAAATGTTAATACAATATTGCAATCTTTTTTTTACGCTCTGGTTTATCCAGAAATCAATGATTTTATTATCATACTCATCCGCATCAGGATTAGAACTATGCAAACCAACAATTGTATTAATTGAATCATACAAATCAGATATTGTATAATAGTCAGTTCTAATAATGAGGTCAGAATAATATATATTATTTTTAACACTCATATTAACAATTTCACTTCCTGATTCAATTTCACTTTTTGAATATATAAGATTATTTTCAAAACCAGCTGCATCTAATAAACCAATTTCTTCCATACTTTTCACATACAATTCAATATGTCTATGTTGCGTAGGATTGAAACAAAATTGATTTCTTTTGCGTAATTCAGAATACAAATCAGCATCAGTCAGCGAAGATAAAAATTTTTTAGCATATTCAAAATGTAGAGTTATCCAATGTTTAAAAATTACTTCACAAATTTCCATTGGTAAAATCATCCATAATTGTTCCCATTCAGTATGTTTACCTTTAGATAGGATGTAACTTAAATCAAAATTTTTTTTTCTGTATCTTGTAAATAGACCCATATAATATATAGTAAATATATTTTTAAAATTATATTTACTATAATGGAAAGCGAATTAAATTGATATTTTTAAATAAACCGAATGTCCATTCCATTGTAATGTTCATTTTCCATCAAATATTGAAATGCAAAATTCATATCAAATTTTTTCATACCATCAATTCCATTCATGTAAAAATTATTTATGAATGCGTTCAAAACATTTATGTCTCTACTAGACATATGGTCTTCAATAACATTATACAACACTTGAGATATTTCTGGACGAATAAATAAAGGTACATCATGAGATTTATGATTATTTTGTCCTCTATCAGTATTTTCAGAAGTTTTTATTTTTGGTCTCATACTATTAATAATACATTGAATCAAAATATCTTCGGTAGAATACAACTTTGTTCGGTCATATTCACCCCAATCTATCGCATTATGTAAATTCCAATATAAAATTTTAGGAACTTCAAAATTTTGTTCAGCATACATTTTTCGTATTTTCTGCATCTCATATTCATAATTTCTATAATGTTTTGAAGGAAAGTCATTCTTCAATTCAATTGCGGAATCTACAAATGAATTTGTACTTAAAAACAACAAATTGTAATTATTATCTGGGACTCGTTTGTGAGAAATATTGTCATAAATGTCTTGATAAATATTTTCCATAGAAAATGCATGTTCAATATCATTTACATTCTGTGTTTTAAAACTAATATTAGTTTTATTATATAATTCAATTATTCCTTGAATAATATCAAAAATGCTTTCGTAATTTGATGCATCAAACCACACAGTAACACCATTATTTGTAAAATAAAGATAACAGCCCTTTTTATAATCCATGTTTTCAATAACTCTTGCAGCAATTGAGAGAAATAACATAATATGATGTAGTGGACTATTTGAAGGTTTACCAATTTCTTCCAAATCATCGCAATCCAGATCTAATACAAGTATTGCATCTTTCAAATTATCATAATTATTATTACGATACCAGTGTTTCTTAAATTGCTTAACAAATTTTTTGTTTTTAATATTTTCTCTCATTCCATAAATAACAGTGTATTTATTAGTATCTGGGATACATGATTTAGCTCTTGAAACAACAAGATTAAGCATTTCATAGTCAGTTGTATCTTCATTAATTGGTAATTTTACATTACGACACCCATTAAATATGTCAAACTTGTCGCGAATAATTTTTTCTTGATGATTCATAAAATTCTCTCTACATTTAATGCGATGAATATTATATGGACACCTAGTATGTTTATCATATGTATATTTATTTACAGTAAGATTTGCAAAACTATTAAAATATTTTTTGCAAGTTTGTTGTGTAACATTTGAAAAGTCAATTTCATGCCAATCATTGCTGCATTGTTTAATTTGTGGAGGATCTAAGAACTTATTCAGCTGACTCACAATATTTTTCCTGAATTTACCGAAAATATCATTTAAATCTCGTTTTGTCATATCCAAAAAGGAAACATTAAAACTAGAGTTTGAATAAATATTTTTTTTATAAGTGATAGCTAGCATTTTATAAATCCAGCCAAATGACTTAGATTTTTCTTGAGGAACCCATTTTGCAGCATTACTAATATCTTTATTATCATGTTCATCAAAACACAAAATACGAATATCATTTTGTAGCTGTTTTGCCAATAGTTCAACAGCATATTTAATTAATGGGTGTGTATTATCTGGATTGAAATAATTTTCACGATTTTTATAATTCCAACAGTCATCAGTATTAAATTCATTCCAGTATTTATCAACAAAATAGCAGAAATGTTTAATATCTCCCCAAAATCCAAAAGATGATTCACTAACCAAATGTTTAATTGCATCATAAGCGCATTCTGGATAATAATTCCACCATGCCATAATCATAGCATATGTTTGGTCTCGTTGTCCTAAACCATGTTTAATGGACCTAGTATAACCAATCATTTTATAAAAATTATAAAATAGACGGTCTTCTTGCGCAGTGAAAGCATAATTTCCTTCATTGATTTCTTTTTCACGAAATATATAAAGAACTTTTGAAGTGTCAATATATATAGATCTTAAGTTATTTTGCGTTAAATCATTACGACAGGCAAAAAAACCGATTTGTTTAAATATGTTAACGATACTAGTTTGCATTTCACTAAAGAAAGAGAAATTGTGTTTAAGTGCAATTACATCTTCGCCTCCGCCACGAACGACAACCATAATAGTTAAGAATGCAATAAAATCTTTATATGGATAAACTAATTAATATAATGAGATTTATCCATTATTAATTTAACATGTTGCTCATTCATATTTTTATTTCTCTCTACAATTCTGGGATATAAATACCAATAATTAAAAATACCAAATCCAGAGAGAAAGCTAACACAAGTATAATTAAAGATATTACGATTTGACATGTTATAGCGAGACAGCATTTTATATATATCTCAGAATTAATTTATTTCATAAATATTTAGTATTTCATAAATATTAAGTATTTCATAAATATTAAGTAATTAAAAATATATATTTAAGGAAAAATAGTTAAAAAAAAAATATATATTCTTTATAATGAGTTGCAAGCTTATTGTGCCTCGCAAATTCCATGCTGCTGTTCGCTCAATGCGTTCTTTTTTTGAAAAAAAGGGATTCGTAGAAGTTCATACTCAGAATGCCCTTAGTATTCTTGCCGCCTGTGAAGACCCAGAAACCGTATCTAAGTATGATTATCAGGGTAATGTATGGCCACTTCCCCAAACTGGTCAGATGTGGCTAGAGGATGTACTTCTTAACGATCCTGATATTAAGGGTTGCTTCACTGTATCTACCAGTTATCGCAATGAGCCCAATCCTGTTCCTGGTCGCCATGACTTGATTTTCCCAATGTTTGAGTTTGAGACGAAGGGTGGACAGGCTGAGATGATTCAGCTTGAGAAGGAGCTCCTTGAGCATATTGGTTTTGATAAGGTAGGTGGTACTGCTGACCAGCCCGATTATCCCGAGGAGGATTATTGTGATATGATGGTAAAGTATGGTGCCAAGGATTTGGAACACGAGCATGAGCAGCAGATGGAGAAGGATTATGGTCCTGTTCTCTTTTTGAAGAACTTCCCTTATCATACTTCTCCTTTCTGGAACATGAAGAAAGAGGGTGAGACTGCTGCTAAGGTAGATGTTATTGTTCATGGCATTGAGACTATTGGTTCTGCAGAGCGTAGTTGCGACAAGGACGAGATGCGTCAGCAGTTCTTGACAATTAGTGATGGTGGATATGCTAATCTTCTTTTTGACAAGTTTGGTCATAAGCGTGTATATGGTGAGCTAGAGGCATTCTTGGACCGTGATTTCTTCCCTCGTTTTGGGGGTGGTATTGGTGTTACTAGAATGATTCGTGCTATGGAGATGAGCAATCTTGTAGACAAGTGGGATATTGAAAACCAAGACACAACTGCCTAAATAAAACCTTCAAAAAATAAACCTTCAAAAATAAACCTTCAATAATTGTTAATATTATTACATATTGACAATTATTTCTTCTTTTTTCTGGTAGACCCGCAACCGCATTTTTTACATGCACCACCAGTCTTTCTTCTATTACTACCAAAACGCTGAGAACTCATTTTTGCTCGGTGTAGTTCATTTGCAAATTCCCGACGCATACGTTCTCTTTCCATTTCTATACCAATCTGCATTTCAGTGATGGTGTTTCTAAGTAAATCATTTTCTTGCATTACAGCACTTTTTTGTCCAATTACTATTGTTAATTGCTGTGTAATATTTGCAAGTTGTTGATTTATTCGTTCATTCTCGGCACGCAGGTCAGCATTTGCTTCTTGATAACCTCTTAATTTTTCACTATTACTACGACTACGACCACTCATATATATATATTATTAACATTATAATTAAATTACTTTCTCCTGGTAGGCTTAGTTTTATTTTTTCGCAAAGGTCGTGTAACATTTTTCTTATGGTGTCGCGTACGCTTCTGAGGTTTTTTACCCTTCTTTTTCCGAGTCATTTTCTTGCCTCCTCCTCTATATGGCTTCACAGTAGCCTTTCCCTGGTTTGATGCTGGCTTCACAGTAATACGCGTAGTGTTAGTAACCTGTCGGCCCTGTCTCCTTGGTAGAACACCTACTCGTGGTTTCCAACCTGTAAAGCTACTTTCAGATGAACCCAAAGTTTTCATAGTGATCTGTTGCTTTCCTGCCCTCAGCATACTATTCTGTGCGTTAATTTTAGTTCCTATCTGTTTGATGGTCAAAAACTCCGACCACGACAGAAATCCATCAGTAGTAAAATATATTTTGTTAATAGCTTCATAAAGACGGTATGATGCCCATGCATGTTGATTTGGAGTTTTGTTATCAGATAAAAAAGTGTTCCACTTAAATAAGCTATAATAGTCACTACGATTATGAGTATGTTGTATAATTTTTAAAAATTTCTTTATTGAATTATTATTGTTATATGTAAAAGAGTTTTTATAGTGTACATTATAGTATATACTAATATTTTGTAAAAATTCAAACACTTTTTCTTGTGCTTTTGCTTTTGGACGTGATTCATTATCAGCAATAGATTGTAAAATTTTTAAATCAGTTTCTAATATTAAATCTTTTAATTCTTGTGCGTTTTGGTTTATTGGGACGGTAGTCCGAGCTGTTGCGATATTTGCTAATTTAAGAGTTGCACTCTCTAGGCTGCCGGTGGGGTCGTCGGCCATCTGAACTATATTTCTCTGAGCAGTCGTAATAGTTGTTATATTACTATTTTCAGGGTCACTTATTTGGTGTAGATATTTTGTCGTTGCATATTCTAATTTAGTGAAATTGATAAGGAGATTATTATAGTTCAAATTATCTATTAAAGAAGTACCATGAACAAGTAATGTAACAAATTTTTCAATTCCCATTTCAGACATATAAGTTATAATTTTATATGCAGTTATAAGTTCTGACTTACCCTCATGAGTTTGAAATTCATCTTTAATTAAATTTTTAAAATCTTCATAGTTATCAGTTTGTATCTCTTTTAATATTTGTTCAGTAATATAATGTTTGAAAAAGTAAGAATTAATAATATTAGGAACTTCTATTAAACTTTCTAAACAATTTTTAACCATTTCTTTATCAAACCTTTCTGCCTGACTGAAATTTTGTAGTGCGTAAGGTGAATTATTATTATTATTATTAATATTTATTGTCTTAATCACATTCCACTCATCATTGACTTTTGTAATTGAATCGTTTTCGCTTTTTTCAAGAACCATTTCATTAACATTTCTATTATCTAATAAAAATCTCGGGTCATTTACTTCACATGCAATTTTTTCTATATTATTCAAACTATCAAACTTATCTTGACCAAAAAACTTTTTACCCCAATTACTATAGTAATCAAAATTCATTCCACAAAATATCACTATTTTATCATGTGAGTGATTTGCTTCATGACCACTAATTGTATCTAAAATCTGCTTAGCAAAACCACAATCAACATCCCTTTGTTCTGGATGAAAAGGCAATGAACCAATTTTACGAGCAACGGCATCTCTTTCGCCAGTTCCACAAACTGGCGGTTTTTCTGCAGCAGCAGCCTTATCTGTAGAAGCTTTTTCCGCTGCAGCAGCCGCCACCGTGTTCGCCAACTCTGTAAAATCTGTATCTCTAAAAACGGTAAAATTATATGTACTTTCTAAACCACTATAATCACTAATAAATTTCTGCATAACATCCACAACTGTTTCGGAAGTAGAACTAGATGGTTCTTTTAGTTTCTTATAATCTTCGCCAGCTTTTGTAATAACTGAAAAATCTATGTTTCCAATATCAACATCTAGTCTTTTTAAACCATCCACATGGGTTTCATATTGTCCGCGTATACCTTCTGATAATACACTGATAGTTAGAGATATTTCTGAGGCAACACTCCAAAACTCAGAAGGGAGTGGTTTATTTTCAAAAGCACCGTTAAATTTACCTAATTTGGTTTCATTACCTATAATATTTCTTAAAAAGTCGTTATATTGTGTAATTGCATTTTTAAATGAGTCAATATTTGTAGCCTCAACGGATGTATCTAGTAGTGCGTTGTTGATTTTTGGTAAGTCTTGGATTCGGTTCGTTTCATAATCATTTAACTTTTGTTTAAGTGTAAGAGCCAATTTTTGTAATTCGTCGTGTCGGGTTTTTACAGTCTCAAATACTGTATTAAATTTGGTTTCAAAAGTTGTAATAATCGTATTATGATTAGTTAGATAGTTGTTTTCTGTAACCATACTATTTGCAGCATTTATCAGAACTGTAATTTCACTTTTCTTACTCACAAATTCATAAAGAGAACTAATTCTTGATTGCAAACTTTCAATCGTTGTTTTATATTCAGTAATTTTAGCAGATTTGGCTTCTGCAGCAGCTTTTGCAGCTTCTTTTTCTGCAGCTTTTGCAGCTCGCTCATCGCTTATTGATTTACTTAGGTTATAAGCCTGTTTTTTCCTTTGTGCACTTTGTATTATTACAGCAGCCGCTTGTTCTTTTCGGGTTCGTTCCTGCTTGAGATTGTTAAGAGTTTCCTTAGCCTTCCGCTGCCTTTCTGCAGTTTGTATTTTTATAGCAGCATTGTTTTCTAGCTGCTTCCGTTCTTCTTTTTGTTGTCGCAGTTTAGCAGCTTTCTTTCTCGCCTTTAACCCTCTAAATGCTGCCTGAAGTGCCTCGGCCGCAGCTTTTTCTGCTGCAAGTTGTTTTCTAGTATTTTTTTCTCTGTATACACTTTGCAATCTTATAGCAACTTTTTCTTTGGCCTTCTCCTCGGCTGCAGCCTTCTTCTCGGCCACAAGTTCTTTATCTTTTTCAATTATAAAAGTATTTAAACATTTAATGGCATCTATAATTTTCGTTAAATTTTCTCTAAAAGTAGCTTGTTGTTCTAAAAATTTAGTATATTTTTCATCTAGGTTACTAGGATGACTATCGTTAATAGAATTACTACCATCTTGAATTGTATGAACAGTTTCAAAGTTATCAAATAAGTTAAGCTTTTCATATAATGTCGTGGGAAGAGAATCACCTTCAAAACTTGTCTTAAGTGTTTTCTGTGCTTTTGTATATTCGGTAGTGAAATTTTTAATATCTACAATACAATTTGACTCTTCAGTAAGTGTATTGGGTAAGTCAATACTCAATTTATTCCAAGTGTTAATTTTGCCAATGTATTTCCTACTTAACCCCCGATATCTCTTTTGTAACATAAAATTAAAAATTTGTTTAATAAAATTCAAATGACTTTTAATGTCCATGGCAGTAAATGTTGTTGTCCACATTTTTTTTATTTCATTACTGAAAACATCATTAAAAAACTTAACAATCTTATCAATCTTATCAATCTTATCAATAACATCTTCTGCATTAACTGTTTTACATTCATTTTTATCATTTAAAATACTACTAAGATCCGGAAATTTATTATTAAATTCTCCAAATTCCTTGTTACATTCTAATCCCAAAAATCTTCTGGCTTCCTTATCAATATATCTCTCTTTTGTTTCATATTCCCCAATCGCAGTTATACAGGTTTCATATTTATCTTTATCTTTGTGTATTAATACATATGCATTAAAAATTTTTATTATACCGTCACCAAGTTCAGTGAAATGAGGCATCCTCCCCGCAGCTTCTTCAAAAGAACTTCCTTTATCAGAAGCAACATCAACATACTTGGGATTAAAAGGGTTAAGACCCGAAATTTCTTTCAACAACTTTAATTTTGATTTTAATGAACTCATTTTATCTTTATAATTACTAGGAACTTCATCCTTCGCTATTAATTGTCTAACTTTTATAACTAATCTATTAAAATCGCGCTTATTCGTTATAAGGTCTTGTAGCTTGTTGTCAACATCCTCCTCCGCTTGTTCAGGGCCATAATTAGGATAATTATTTATTTCTGACAGTTTGGCTCTAACTTTTTTATCTATAATACCTTTATTATCAATATCAGATTGTATCAATTCGTTAGTAACATTAATAAGGTCTTGATTTTTTCTTAGTTCTTGCTTTTGTTCTTGAGTTGCATCTTTATCGGCAAGTTTCTGTAGTTCCTCCGTATTTTGTTTCTCATTGGCTTTCAGTTGACTAATATTCTCAGTTAAATCTTTAATTTGTTGTTCTATTTCTCCAATTTTTTTAGTATTCGTTTTAATTTCTTCTTCCCTACGGTTATTTTCCTTTTGTATTTCAATTATATCTGTTTTAGTATCATTAACCGTTTCATAATGACCTTCTACTACTTGAATAACATTATTCATATTGGCCCGTTTAACCCCCTGCTCTCGTTCCTCCAGATTCTTTTTATCGCGAAGAGTATCTATTTCACTTTCCTTAGCAATCTCATCAATTTTGTGCTGTCCATCAAGTTTCTGTAATTCCATTTGTTTTTTTGCCATATCACGAATGTTATCAAGTTTCTCCTTCGCAATCCTTTCAAGTTCTTGTTTTGCTGCTTCATTTTTCTTTTTAAGATTATCTTGTAATTCTGTATGTTTTTTCTGAATCATTTCATTTGAAAAAAAAAATCTTGGTAAATCACTCATATTAATATTTAATGATATTTTAATATTATGAAGATTACTAATAATATTAAATTTTATTGAATGCCAGTTTGTTCTAACAATTTATCATTCATTTCAACTAAATTAATAGATAATACACTACTATTAGAAAAATTATCTAATGTAACATTTTTTGCTTGAGACATTCTTATTGTACCAATACCAGAGAGAATATCACCCATATTTTTGAAATCAGTATTTTCGCCATACAAAACTTTTGAATCAATGGGAAAATCATTTGACAATTCATCCTCCTTTCCCACATAACCAGTTGAAGTAATAATAGTATTATCATTTTTATTTTGAATTGCATCTTTAAGTTCAGAATCAAACTTTCGTTTAATTTTATCAGTATCATATTCTAGACTTTTCTTTTCTAATTCATCAATTTTTTTTTCTAAGTTTTCAATTTCTTTTTGTAATGTGCTTCTTTGTTCATTATACGCTTTATTACTTGTCTCTTTCAATCCTTGATAATGCTTTATCTTAATATCTAACATGTTTTGATTTGCAGTATGTTTAAGAATTTCAACATTGAGATTTGCAATTTCTTCATTTTGTTCATCAATTCTCTTGGTTAATTTAGTAAGTCTATCTTCTTTTGTTTGTAATTCCTGTTTTTTTAATTCTAATGTTCCATTTGAACTTGTAATATTAACATTTAATGCATTTTTTTCCTCTTCAATTTTTACTTTTTCCGCTTCTAATTTTTCAATTTCCTCTGCAAGCTTATTATTTTCTGCTTCAAGATCTCCAATTTCCTTTTTTTTTTGAGCATTTAAATTAGTTAAACTGTCCCTCAACTTTTTCTTTTCTGTTTCTAGACGCTCTAAATTCGCATTCTTTGATTTAATATCTTTATTAACTTCTATTATAGTATCTAATTGATCAATAACAGCATCAGTATCATTATAACCATTATCGGTTAATAAACCCTTAAGTCCATTACTATTTCCATTACTATTTTCCAACTGAATAGCTGTATCAAACTCATTAATAATTGAAACTCTGACAACTTGAAATTCATCATTCTTCTGTATGTTTTTCTCATTTATTAATTCGCTTCGTTCAGTGCTATAATCAACTGTTTTAAAACCCTCCAACTTTGTTAACTCTGTTATTCCATCAAACATATTATTATACTATGATATAATAATATAAATAATTTAAATTTATTTCCCTACAAAGATTTCATCTAAAACTTTGCCATCTTTTGCATTAATTTGTCTCCACCTTGCAAATGTATTATTATAAATATCCAACATACCAAAACCATAACTATCACTCTTAAAAGCACTCCAAGGATATACTCCCTTATCATAATTATCTAAATTTTCATTACATCCTGCGCTGCCAGTAATAATGTTTATTGGGGCTTTCGGTTCAATATAATTTCTCTGTAATACTTGTTCGCGATAGGTAGGCCACAGTCTTTCATAACTATGCATGTGTCCAGCGAAGAAGAAATCCACACCATAATTATAAAGAACCTTTTCAAGTGGTGCAACACGGTATCCACCGCTGTAAGTGGTCCCATCACGCAAAATTTGTGTATCAGAAGTACAAATGCTATTACCATCATTTGTATCAATAGAACAGTACATTGGCCGATGTGCAAATACAACCTTCCATTTAGAACCACGCTTGTTACTTGCCGCTAAATCATTTACTAGCCAATTATATTGGCGCATTAATATTTCATTGTTATAATAGTCAGAATAATAATACAATTCCGAAGATATGGCAACAAAATGGATATTACCAACATCAAATGAGTAGTAAAGATTATTACCGCTCCCACTTTGTGCACCCGGCATATTATATCGCAACCGATATTGAGTAAAATTATCGGCACTTTCATGATTACCGGGACATGTCATATAAGGGACTTTTGATGCAAATGGTTGAATCTTATTCATAAACTTATCGCCAATTCTACCATCATCTGTATCTAAATTATATGCCATGTCACCAATATGTAATACCATATCATATGCACCGCCTTTCTGAAAATCAATTAATTTTTCTAGAGATTGGCTATTTGCAAAACCGAAGTCGCCATATACAGCGAGACTTAATTTTTCAGCATTTGTGCCAACAAGACTTTTCATGGTTTTGAATACATTTTTTTTATCCCAACCTCGTTTTTCAGAACCAAATTCATAACTGTATTGCGAATCGGGAATAAGATTGTTTAATTCGCTATTAAATAATAGCCTAGTGTATTCATCCGTTTTCAGAATTTTAAGATTAGCCTGGGTTGTTACGCATCCGATTTCATCAAAATAATCAATACTACATAATTTTACATATTCTTCAGCAGTATAGTCAATAATTTTATGTAAAGGAAACATAAAACCTGTAGAGGCAATGGAAATAAATAAAATTAAAAACATAAATGTTCCACTGAATATTAAACAATTGCCTCGCTTGGCTTTTACAATTTTCCAGTGATTAACATTATATCGTTTTGCATTACCTCTTGGACCAGGAAGTACTTTATAATCATTGTGATTACTAGCACATAAGTTGAAATTTATGTACCCGCAAAACATTAAAAAGAAAAGAAAAAAATATCCAATAATAGGGTAGTATGTATTATATTGATTAACAGTTATTTCATTAATATGTATTGGTTGAGAACCATTAAATCTTAGCCAACTTACAATCATATTAATACCAGTATTAGTAGTATTAATATAACTAAGTTGTATTTGTTCAGCAGCGTTCATTATATACTATAATATTATAATGTTTAAATGTATCCTAAAATATATTTACGAATAAATTAAAAGTATAAAATTAAAAAGTATAAAATTAAAAAGTAATTAAATTATATATGCCATCGTCAGTTTTAAATATAAATACAAAGTTTAGAAACAATTATGAAAATACAAAGTCAACAGATTTCATATACAATTTACCATTTCCTTTAAAAAATGTTACATCTATGAAATATGTAACTGCGGATTTTACAAATATTCCATATTCTATAAATAGTAATTACGGTAATAATAATTTTAAATTAATTAATAATAGTGATGCATCAGTGCATAATATTGTAGTACAAGAAGGAAATTATTTAGGTGCAGAGTTAGCAGAAGAAATAACAAAAAAAATAGCGGATTTGAATTTACCGAATCATGTAACAACCGGAAATGATACGGCAACAATAGATGTATCATTTAACAACTATAAAAGAAAATTTAATTTTATTGCAGCAGTAAAAGGGACAGCACAAATAGAGGATATATCATTTAGTTTGGATTTCACATATGATAAATCATTATTGCCATTGGAAGCAAGTAACTATAGTACTAATTACAAAACAATAAATGAGCAACATCTTTCTTTAGGATGGATAATGGGATTTAGAAATACACATTATAATTTTGCAGAGCATTATAAAACAACCCATGATACTAGTTATGGAAAATATGAAAAGGGATTATCAAGTGAATCACAATTTGAACGAAATGGTTCTCGATATTATTTATTAATGATAAATGATTATAATAATAATCATAAAAATCTATTAATATCTTCATATCAACAAGACACATTAGTAGATAATAATGTCATAGCGAAATTAAAATATTTTATTGATACAGGTGATTATACAATTGAAACAGAGTGTTGTTTAGATGTAAAGAGAGAATATAGTGGAAATGTAAATATAAATAGACTTCAAATAAAATTAATAGATGAGTATGGTCGGATAGTAGATTTAAATAATATGGATTATTCATTTGCTTTAGAAATAGAGACAGCTGAATAAAAAGTATCTCAATAATGATTTAATAATTAATTTATCAAAAAATAATTTAATTATTATAATAATTTACTTATTACTGATTGGATACAAAGTGACGATTCATAAGGCGCTGGAGACTAAAATAGGTAATTTCATCCTTTTCTGTAACAGCAAGTAGACTTCTAAGTTCTGGATTAGGAACAATAATTTTCTTATTGTCATTATTTACAAGTTGTTTATCTTTAATATAAGTTATAATATATTGTGTGACCTCTGTGCGTGCCATATGTGTACCCTTTTCTTTATTCATAAATAGACACAATTCATCAGAAACTGGTCCCGGCTTTGCAAAACCGGATGGTTTTCGGTTTCCGCGGTTTTTTCTTTCAGTGATTTTTGCAATATTTTTTTGTTCCTTTTTAATTAGTTTATCAAGACCTCTTACTTTGCCCTGAACTTGAGTTATAAATTGTTTGACGCTTGAAAGCGAATCCATAACATCAGATAATTGTTTTTCTATAGCACCATAGTTTTCAAGTTGTTGAGTTGTATCTGGAGTAGAACTTTGTAAATTTTCACTACTTGAGTTAGGTGATATTTTTGTAGTAGTTGTATTATCTTCCTTTTGCAATGTAACATCATTGGTTGCTTTCATACTCGAAAGATCAATAACAACATTTTGCGCCATTTAATGTTTAGATATATGTAGTGTCTTTAATATATTTATTTCAATTATATTAAAAACAGAAAAAAGAGAGAAAAAAACTAAAAAAAGAGAGAAAAAAACTAAAAAAAAGAGAAAACAAAACAATCTTAAGCTTTTTGTTGTTCTGCATATACATTTAGTGTTCTAGCACTAGAATCTTTTGCATCAACATATTTTGGCATCCAAAAGTAAGGCAATATATTTCCGAAACCAGAATAATATTTTTCAAAAGTGTCACGATAATAATTTTGTTCCTGTGTTGTTGGTCTATTTTCAATAAACTGTTCAGAATTATACACTCCCATTTTATATTTATCGCCATGTAAATGACTGATTTTATCATCAATAATTTCAAACCAAGATTTTGTATGACTACTTACACCATCACTAAAAGCCTCTTTCGTTCTCCAAAGAACACTATCTGGAAGCAATCCAGTGCCATCAAATGCTTTTCGCAGCATATATTTTTCACATTGCTTGTTACCTGGATGATAACGCCATTTAATCGGAATAGAAAGATATGCATTCACAAATTCTTTATCTAAAAATGGAGTTCTCGGTTCAAGTCCATTTGATGAAATTGATTTATCACTTCTCAGTACATCATAAGTGTAAATATCATCAAGTCTGCGATGGCATTCTTTATCAAACTCTTCTTCTGTAGGTGCCTTATGGAAATACATATAACCACCAGTAACCTCGTCTGAACCATCACCATTAAAAATAACTTTAGCATCACTATTCTCGCGAATATAACGGGATACCAGATAATTACCGACGGATGCTCTCACCGTAGTAGTATCATAACTTTCAATGTTATATATAACCTTGGGAATTGCATTAAAAAAATCATCTTCACTTAACACTATTTGTGTATGTTTCGTACCAAGATGGTCCGCAACAATTTGGGAATATTTGAGGTCTTCAGAACCAGGCATACCAATACTGTAAGTTTCAAACTGTCCCTTTGAATAATGTTTTGCGACAAGAGCTGTAATTAAACTACTATCAAGACCACCCGAAAGCAAACAAGCAATAGGTCGGTCACTAGTTGTTACGCGGCGTTTTACAGAGTTTGAGAGTGAAACACGAATTTGTTCAAATGCATCTTCAATATTACCATGTGGAAGTCTATCCTTACAGAGATTTAGATTATCGTAATATTTATGACGATGGAAATATTGGATGAATTTATTTTCTACTTTAAATGTCCAATATTTTTTATCATCTCCAACACTATTATTATCCAAAATCATATAATGACCTGGTTTAAACTGTTGGATATTCAAATCTTTTCTTCCAAGTGAGAAACTATTCAACATTTTCATTTCTGAACCAAAGATGATAGGATAACTAAACGATTTTTCAACATTTTCCATAATATAAAGCGCACGAACACCATGCGGGTCTCTTGCTAGAAAAATTTTATCCATACTTGCATCATATAGAGCAAATGCAAATTCACCATTCAACATTTCAAGAGTTTTTCTTATACCATATATGCGGTAAAGATGTATGATAACTTCACAATCAGAATCTGTTTGTGGAGAACCAGTCAATTGCTCCTCGTCATTTAAATGTTGGTACAATTCACGATAATTATAAATCTCTCCATTACAAATGAGAGTAATATTATCAATAGTAATAGGTTGGTCTGATTTATCATTTAATCCATTAATTGCAAGACGATGGAATCCAAATTCTGTATTTTTATTAATTTTAAGATATTTTGAATTTTCTGGACCTCGTGACTTTCCATGCATAAATGAAACATTAACAGCGTCGTCTGTATAGTGGTAGGTGGTATTTATATTTTTATTGAGAAGTCCAAATATCCCACACATTTAATAAATATAGATAATACTATTTATATGGTTTATTTATAGTTAATAATTCGTATGTAGAAAATTCTAGAAAATTATTCAAATAAAATATGTGATAAAAAATTTTATTATAATAATATTATTATATAAATGGATCGTGTAGAAGAATTAAACAATAGATTAACTAGTCGTAATTTACCATCAGATATGTTAGAACCTGTTTTTGACCCAAGACCAGCCAATACAAAAGGTGGATTGATGCCCGTAATTACGCCACATAAAGCCCCAACGCAAGATTTTTTTACATATAAAACATATCATCCTGAAACATCATTTGCGCCTGTTACTAGAAGTCCTCCATTTAAAGGATTTTGTGAAAGAGTAAATGAAGAAAGTGAATTAAGAGGCCAGGTGTTTGCTTTACAGAGGTCCGAAAAATCAGTTTATGTACCATCTTCAGAAAGTGATATGTATATGGTTGATGTACCATTTAAACCCGTAATGAACGAAGATATTAAACATATGCACAAAGATTTATTTAATGAACAAACATTTAACAGTTTCAATCCGGATCCTACTCCACCTGGAAATAATCAATTATTTAATAATGACACAAAACAGAACATAAAAAATCTAAGATAAAATAAGTAGTTATTACGATATAATATTAGTGTTATATCTTAATGAATATTGTTAATAAAATAACAATGGAATATTTAGCAGATCATAATTATATTAGTGACAATAATAAATTAGAAGGTCATTCAGAATATAGTTTAAATGATTTAAAATTTTATAGAAAGAGGATTGTAAATTTGGTTAAAGAGAGAACCTTAGCTAAATCACAAAAGAAAGCTAATGAAATTGATGAAATAGATAAAATATTAGACCAGTTTTATGAATCATGTATAAATAAATTTAAAATTGAAGATTATCATGAATTACAGCAAGCCGAATTATCAGTGTTTAATGAAAAGAAGTCATCAGATATATCATTAGATGATATACATGACAATACAATTTATAACAGTTTAGAACAGTGTAATGAATTGCTTTATGCGGCAAGAGAGGAGAAAAAGGTAACTCTAGACAATTTTGTTATAAAAAGTAACGGTTCACTAGTAAAAAAGCCAAAAGATTATCCACAACTCAATAAAATTAATTTGAGAGACAAAAAATTAAAATATAAGGGCTGTTCTGGGAAAAATCTAAATAATATATAATAATGTCGTTTCTTTTCAGTGCAGGAAAAAAGAAGAAATCTAAAAATAAAACGAAACGAGTAAATTGTTTTGCAGGACGAGAAAAAAAAAATAAAACATGTTATCAAGATAAATCAATATTGAAAATGCGTGAACTTTGGAATTCAAAACATCCAGATAAAAAAATTATGACCAGAGAACCTAAACAAGTATGGGAAAAGTTAAATGAAAATTTATCACATGTATGTGAAACAGAAACATGTTGGTTGGAGCAAAAGTTTGTGGACCATGGATTACGCGATAAATTATATAAAACAACATTTGCGCCAAAACAGCCTGAAAAATGGAAGGTAAATCCAAACACTTGGTTAAACTCATTAGATATTTCAAAAGTGATGAAGCAGTATGAACATGACCATTCAAATTTTAAGTTTTTAGGGCCATCGCCGATTGATTTTGACCACAAATTTGAGGATGGTAAATGTGTGTGGGATGATATTTGTAAGTGTGATATTTGTGATAAATATAATAATGGTGTACACAAAATTGGGTTTATATTTAATTTAGACCCACACTATAAGGGGGGAAGTCATTGGGTTTCTCTCTTTGTTGATTTAGATAAAAATTTTATATTTTTTATGGATAGCAATGGAGATAAAATACCAGACGAGGTGAAGCTTCTAGTAAATCGTATAAAACAACAGGGTAAAGACGGTTTGCATAAAAAACTGCGTTTTATTGATAATGCGCCAATGGAGCATCAATATGAAAATACGGAGTGTGGTATATATTCTCTCTATACAATCGTTCAACTTCTGTTAGAAAAGAAGACACCGCAAACTTTACGGAGAAGACGAATTCCAGACGAAGATATGGAAGAATTTAGAAGTATTTTTTTCAACGCATAATATTTATAAAATAAGTTATATAATATATATGTTAAAGTTAGTAAAATTAACAGAAAGATTAAAACGCAGAAAGACTAAAAAGAAAATGGCATCATGGAAAATAGCTCAAGATAAATTCAAGAAAAAGAGTTTGAGAACAAACTGCGGAAAACGCGGAGGCAAATATCCAACAAAAAAAACATGCCCAAAAGAATGTGATTTTATTGATATGGGAAGTGGTGGTACTTATTGTAATCCAAAGAAAAATACTAAACGGAGCAAAAAGGCCAAGAAACCGCGTAAAACTAAAAGACGATAATTAAATTCTGGATAATATTTAGAAGAATTTTCTCAACGGATTATATTTTATTTATATATATATATATATATGTCAGGAGCAGAAGCAGCAGCACGAGCAGAAGAAGCAGCAGCACGAGCAGAAGAAGCAGCAGCACGAGCAGAAGAAGCAGCACGAGCAGCAGCAGAAACAGGAGCAGGAGCAGAAGAAGACGAAGCACAGGACGGCGGCCGGCGCCGAAGCCGCAGAGCAAAGCGAGGCAGGAAAAGCAAACGAGGCGGAAAAAGCAAACGAGGCAGGAAAAGCAGGAAATCACGCAAGACTAAAAGACGATAATTAAATTCTATCCTGTAAATCATGGATAGCATTTATCATATATTCTTGATTTTTAAGAATTTTAATAAGTGCGGCTTCAATACTTTTAGTATCAATAGATTTAGTATCAATGGATTTCATATCTTGTACACCTGATAACATATCATTAATATTAGGCAAAGGGGGTGCTTTCGCAACACTATCTTCCCACTTTACACTTTTCTTTTTTTTATCCTTATTTAAATTATTATTTAAATCAATGATTGTATTTTCGGGACTATCAATAGTATTACCAATAGTAATATTATTCGGTTTTTGTTGAAATTCGCCACCATTATTCATATCACCTATAGGCATTGGAGCGGTGCTACTATTACCACTTAACCAATCTTGAACACTGCGTTCGTCGGTTTGTGGAACTTTTGGTATTTCCAAATTTCGCTTAGCTCGTTGTTCTTCAATAAGGCGTTCAATATCACCAATGGGTGTATCTTCATTTTTATCAGAGAAATCAATTGCTTCTGGTGTTTTTAATTTCATAGCATTATCAAAACTGTCCTGTTTTTCTTTCAGTATAGAATTAAACCTATCAGATTGTTGTTTTTTTAAATCTTGTGGATTAGTTGTATACATATTTATTTCACTAAGAAAAGAAGAGAGAAAGGATTTATTCAGATTGACAAGTGGTGCATTCATATCACTCTTAATCTCAATTTGTGAAATATGTTTTTCAAAAAGCTGTTGCGGATTATAATCTCTCGGTAAATTATTAAACTTACCTCCTTTAAGCAAAATATTCCATAATAATTCTTTATTCTTATTTGTATTGAACTGATTCATATATAGGATAACAATAAATATAAATTTAAATACTTATTGTTAAATACTTATTGTTAAATTTAAAATGTTGAATTCAAAATGTTCAATTCAAAATATTCAATTCCAAATATTCAATTCCAAATATTCAATTCAAAATATTCAATTCCAAATTTTAATATTTTTTAATTTTCATCTTCTTTTTACCGGTGCTTTCATCAGTAACCATAGTCATATTACCAATTGGTTCAGGTAATGGTAATTTACCTGCAGCGGCTTTCCATTCTTTATACTCATCAAGATTAAAGTAGTCATTGGTTTCCTTATTTAGTACATATCGGTCTTTAGTACCTGGCATTGTAAAAGTTTGGGCTACAAAATTAACTTCTTTCTGATTGACTTCACGCATTTTATCAGTTTGCTCTTTATTATAGTCAGGTAAGAATGCTTCTTTCTCAGAAACAGGATTGGCAAAAGTATAACATACAAGACCCTTATTTTTATGAAATTTACAATCAATGGATGATTGTTTAATAGCACTAAGCAGTTCATTTGAAATTTTTTGTTTCATGTCAGAAATTTCATGAAGGGTTTGGTCTGTAGTGAAAACTTGAGAACCATCATAACTGCGGTCGTTTCTTTTAAGGTCAATAGATTCTTGTTCGCTACTAGTTAATTGTTTCTCACTAAATTTCATTAAATACAAATAAACACGGACAGTTTGCATTTCAGGTGGCAATGTATTATGACTACATATACGCCTTGCGCGACCAATAACTTGCTCTCTTCTTACAGGGTGCCAATATGGGTCAACTAAATGCACAAATCTAACATTGCGCAAAGAGATACCTTCTGCACCTGAAGCTGTAATCATAAAAATCTTGATTAACTGCCCAAAAATATTATTTTCATGTATTTTAAGTAATTCTAATTTTAATTTTTGAGGGACAACATTCCAGTCATCATTGAAAACATTGCGCGTGATTTCTTTTTCCTCAGCAGTTTCGGTACCAGTATATAACGCAAACATAGGTTTACCTCTTTGAGCTTCAGGAATATCTAATATCCAATCATTACCACTATCTCTTTTAATTTTGAATTGAACAAATCCATTATATTCAAGTACAAGTTTAATAATAGCGATACCTTCAAGCGTTCTAAATTGTGTGTAAATAAGATGTTTGCCTTCATTTTCTTCATCTGTAATGTTATCTAATAATTTCAAAAATTTAGGACTTAACATTTGTAAGTTTTCCATGCTAAATATAGCATCACCTGCTTTTTCCAAGTCACTAAGAGCACTTCTTAATCTTCTTTCATATGAAACATTAACAATTGTATTAGTTTCATCGTCAATTTGTTTAATATCATCAGGCATTATTCCAGAGTCAGTATCTACAAGTTCAACCGCACCAATATTATCAATAGCAGATTCGGTAATTCCAGAAGCAATATTATTAACCATATCTTTCTTATCATTCGGTAAAGGTCGTTCAATGCCATCTGGAAATACAAAATTGCAAAATAGACGAGAAAATATTCTGTATGTAGAAGATAATTCATCATCTTCGGCTCCCTTCTTGCGCCGTTTTGCAGTTTCCTTTTCTCTCTTTCGTTCAATAGAACGAACTTCGCTATATAATTTAAATTGGTGATCGCTCATTTCTAACTCTTCTATAATTAAATCGGTTGCAGGGTCATAACGGGGCATCAATTCTTCCTGAGCACTTCTAAAATAAGATGTTAAACCAACAATACGCCTGATAAGAATATCAGTATTTTTAGATGTATTTTTAGTGTAATCTACGAACTTTTCTTTGAATTCGTCATTATTATCTGGTAGTGCAGTGTAATTTATACCTTTTATAGACCTACCATCTAATGTAATTTTATGCTCTTTAAGTTTTGCACGAATGTTTTTCAGGAATTCTTTTTCGTCAATATCACCTAAACCAGGAGCTTTGCTTACACCAAGATATTGTTCTCCGTCATATTGATTAACAAAACCATACGGATTTCTAGTAACTTCTAATATTTTAGTGTTTTCATTATATCCAATATAGTCAATTGTTGCTTCGGTTTTCAAAATTTCGCGAATTCTTTTTTGATTAACAGGGCCAGTAGCATTTTTAACATTAAGAGGCATGGTTAATGTACGAATATGACCGCGTAAAATATTAAAAAGTATTCCAATTTCATTAGGATAATTAATCATAGGTGTACCAGATAAAAGAACAATTTTACAATCAACTGCATTAAGTAAATCAATATACATCATGTATGCAAGAGCATCTTCTCTCTTTGCTTTATTTAACTTAATTTTATTTACAATACGACTAATAAAATTGTGTGCTTCATCAATAATAATTACCTTGCCGGAAAATACATTTTCTTTTCTATTGTCAGTAATTTCAAGATATCTTTTTTTATGAAGACCATTATAATTTATAAATTCATATTTATTGGCAATCATTTCATTGATTTG